>ENA-OURS01000851-OURS01000851.1-human-gut-metagenome-genome-assembly--contig:-NODE-851-length-31418-cov-19.508115_pt1 | contig 31418 bp, 28 predicted proteins | sample MGYA00242109_ERZ509010 | MGnify/ENA primary metagenome ERZ509010 (study PRJEB26280, sample SAMEA2338774) | human gut metagenome | biome: human gut; feature: human-associated habitat; material: faeces... | reverse complement strand
GTTCTTCACATTCGTGAAGATCGTCGGATGGATGTAGAGGCCCTTCCCTTCCGTCGGCACTTCGCCGATCAGGAGCTTCGCGCCTTCCTCGACGCCCTTCGCGATATAGCCCGAGATCTTCTTAAACTGGGCTTCGGAAGCGACGGGGCCGGGCGGGTGAAGCGGTCCAGCCCTTCCAGAAATTCGTCCACGCCCTCCAGCCTGAGGGCCGCACCGAACCAGCAGGGAAAGACATGCCGCCGGGCGATGGCGGGGATGATGTCCGCATCGGTCAGGGTGCCCCGGTCAAGGACGGCCTCCATCAGCCGCTCGTCGCAGAGGGCCAGCGCCTCGTCGCGGGCGGCTCCCTCGGCCCCGAAGTCCACAAAGCCGTCGCCAAGGCGGCGGCCGAGCTGTTCCAGCAGGGCTTCTTTTCCGGGGCCGGGCAGGTCCATCTTATTCACGAAAACAAAGGTCGGGATGCGGTAGCGCCGCAGCAGCCGCCAGAGCGTTTCGGTGTGGCTCTGGACGCCGTCGGTGCCGCTGATGACCAGCACCGCGTAGTCGAGCACTTGGAGCGTCCGCTCGGTCTCGGTGGAAAAATCCACATGGCCCGGGGTGTCCAACAGGGTGAAGTCGGTGTTCCCTGCGCTCAGCAGGGCCTGTTTGGAGAAGATGGTGATGCCGCGGGCCTTTTCCAGCGCGTCGGTGTCCAAAAAGGCATCCTTGTGGTCCACGCGGCCCAGCTTTCGGATGGCACCGGCGCGGTAGAGCATGGCTTCGGAGAGGGTGGTCTTGCCGGAGTCCACATGGGCGAGGATGCCCACCACCAGTTGTTTCCGATTCGTTTCCATGGCGCGCCCCCTTACAAAAAGCTGACGCAGAGGGCGATGAGGATCAGCGGCAGCCCCAGCACCAGATTGGAGAGCATACTGCAATAGGTGCGCTCTTCCGGCTCCAGCTCCTCGAAGGAAACGATCTTTTCATCGGCGTAGTCGATGATGGAGCGGGTGGAGTGGAACTTTTTCTGTTTGCCCTGTCCCTTGAACTCTTCCAGCAGGTGATGGATGGTCAAACCATCCAGCCGCATATAGTCGATCCACGCCCAGATCAGCAGCACCACCCCGCACAGAAAGCCCGGCGCTTCCCAGATGGTGAAGGTGCCGTCGCTGACATAGCGCTCCCACAGCAGCATCAGGACGGCTACGATGGACGTGCGGGTGACGGTCTTATATAAAACGGGGTGGAACAGATAGGGTTTGAACTTCGGGATGCGGGGGGTGTCGTTTTTCATGGTGTGCTCCTTATTTACAGACTTATTTTATTGTAACACGCTTTTGTGAAAAAAGATAGCAGAATCGTCCGCCCTGCAAAAACAGCAAACCTTTTTTCTTTTGAAGTCTGCTGTTTCAAACCAGCCGGGCAGTCTTTCGATTCTTTTGCAGTTTCGGCGCAATGCTTTTTTCACGAAAGTGGTTGTTCCCCTTTTGTTTCCAATTTGTTGCTTCATCGCATTGACTTCTTTTCAATACAGTGCTAAAATACTCGAAGTGCGGTTTTTGTCCTCTCTGTGCATTTTTTCGGCTGGGGCGGACCACACTGGATTTAGGAATAGGAAAATGTGCACGGCCGTCTGCGCCGTGCAAGATCTGGGAGGATCTATCCAATGAGCATCAATTTTGAGTCTCACAAGCTCGACCGCCGCAGCTTCCTCAAGGGTGCCGGCATGGTCGGCGCAGCCAGTCTGCTGGCTGCATGCGGCGGCAGCTCCGACAAGGGCGGCAGCGCTTCCACCAGCGGTGCCGAGGCACCCAACTCCACCGGCGCTGTCCCGCTGAAGGAGTTCATCTCTTTTGAGAGCGGCAACCGTGAGCTGGAAAGCTGGAACATGCTGTACACCCAGAAGGCTGAGGACGCCAACGTCATCACCAACATCTGGGACGGTCTGCTGAGCTTTGACTGCTACGGCAAGGTCGCGCCCGCCATCGCTTCTTCTTGGGAGCACAACGACGATTCTACCGTCTGGACCTTCCACCTGCGGGACGATGTGGACTGGGTGGATGTCAACGGCGAGGTGAAGGATCACCTGACCAGCAAGGACTTCCTCGTTGGCTTCGAGTGGGTCATGAACGCCTACAAGAACGAGGCAAACAACACCTCCATGCCCAACGATACCGTGGCGGGTGCTGCCGATTACTACGAGCAGACCAAGGCCGCTGGTGACGCTGCCGCCGACATGACCTACGAGGACATGCTGGCTGCCGGTGTGGGCATCGAAGCTCCCGATGACTACACGCTGGTCTTCACCTGCAAGGATCCCTGCCCGTACTTCGACACCGTGGCCGCTTACAACAGCTTCTACCCGGTGGCTCCCGCTCTGCTCGATGAACTGGGCATCGAGGGCTTCCGCGGCTGCGACAACACGACCATGTGGTACAATGGCCCGTACCTGATCGAGGAGTACATTCAGGGCAACACCAAGAGCTACATTCCCAACCCCAGCTACTACGACGCTGCCAACGTCAGCCGCTTTGAGCGCCTGACCATCACCATGATCTCCGACGGCACCATCAGCCTCCAGCTGTACCAGAACCGTGAGCTGGACGAGGTCGATTTGGGCGAGAGCAGCATCGCCACCATTCAGGCCGATCCCTCCAACGAATACAATCAGCAGATGTGCGAGAAACGCCCCAAGAAGTTCAGCTACTGCTTCATCTTCAACTACGACAAGCGCAAGACCGACGGCACCGCCGATGAGAACTGGAACAAGGCCATCGCCAACAAGGCATTCCGCCAGTGCTTCTCCAAGGGTCTGGAGCTGACCAAGTTCTTCTCCCGCTACAACCCCATCAACCCGCTGAAGTGCGAGAACGATTTCTTCACCATGAGCGGCCTGTGCTACACCTCCGACGGCACCGACTACACCTCTCTGGTGGCCAAGGAGATCGGCCTCGACGGTGAGAAGTACGACGGCCAGACCATGAAGCGTCTGCGCGCCAACAACGGCGACATCACCGACCTGAAGAAGCAGGCCATGGAGGAGCTCTCCGCCATCGGCGTCACCTTCCCGGTGCACTGTTCCTATTATATCTTGGCCGGTTCCACCACTGCTCTGGACAGCGCGACCGTCCTGAAGCAGTGCTTCACCGACAGCTTCGGCGATGACTTCATCGTGCTGGACATCGAGACCTTCGTCTCCTCCACCATGAAGGAGGTCGTGGCACCCAAGCTGCAGAGCTTCGTCCACATGGGCTGGGGCGCTGACTTCGGCGATCCCATCAACTTCCTGACCCAGATCATCGTCCACGACGACAATGCTTACTACAGCTGCAACATGACCAACATCGAGGGCATCGTGGAGAACGGCCCCGCTGATTATCAGCAGGAGCTGGTCAATGCTTACGAGCAGTTCACCGATCTGGTCAACGAGGGCCGCGCCATCGTCAACGACACCGACGCGCGCTATGCCGCCTTCGCAAAGGCTGAGGCCTACTTCCTTGAGGAGAACCTGATCTTCCCCACCGTCTACGATGTGACTTGGTGCCTGACCCACGCCAACGAGTACAGCAAGATCAACGCCATGTACGGCCCCTGCAACTACAAGGCGATCAACTGGGAGACCAGCGAAGAGGCTTACACCACCGAGCAGTACGAAGAGTTCGCCGCTGCCTTCGATGCTGCCACCAAGGGCTGATCTTTTCCCCGGCTCGTTTTATGAAGTGATCTTTCCCCGGCGGGAGCTGTTCGCAAAGTGGATGGCTTCCGTTCTTTTATTATGTAAAGCATTTCGTATCTGTTCGTTTATGGAGAACAATTTCGGTTGTTTTGTTTTTCAAAAACAGTGTTAAACTTTCTGCATCCTTCGTTAGACAAAGACAAATATATTTCATCATTTCCCACAGCCTGTCTTTCTTTTTTGAAGAGCTTCCTGTCCACACTCCATTGACAGCTTATTCTTTTAATGGTATAATCACCAGTGTGTTAAGGTTTTACGGGGGGAGCACAGGCACAGACAGAGGGGTCTGTATCTGCGCTCCTTTGTATTCCCCAGCAGTACAGAGAATGCAGAACCCCCCGTGAAGGAGTGGGAAATAAGCAGGACAACCTGTCCTGCACCATGCACCGAAGCACGGAAATTATTTAGGGAGGATAACACAATGAACATCAATCACGAGTCTCATGCAATCAGCCGCCGCAGCTTTCTGAAGGCTTCCGGCGTCGTTGGTGCCGCCGGCATTCTGGCAGCCTGTGGCGGCAGCTCCAGCAGCTCCACCGCTGCTTCCTCTGGTGCAACCAGCGCCCCCAACACCACCGGCGCTGCCCCGCTGAAGGAGTTCATCTCTTGGGAGGCCACCAACCGTGAGCTGGAGAGCTGGAACATGCTGTACACCCAGATGGCTTCCGACATGAATGTCACCACGAACCTGTGGGAGGGTCTGCTGAGCTTTGACTGCTACGGCAAGGCTGTGCCCTCCGTGGCAAAGGAGTGGAGCCACAACGACGACTCCTCCGTCTGGACCTTCAACCTGCGCGACGATGTGGATTGGGTGGACGTCAACGGCGAGGTCAAGGCTCACCTGACCAGCAAGGACTTCCTCGTGGGTCTGGAGTGGGTGCTGAACGCTGCCAAGAATCAGGCCAACAACACCTCCATGCCCAACGAGACTCTGGTGGGCGCTGCTGACTACTACCAGAAGACCAGCGACATGGGCGACGCTGCTGCCGACCTGACCTACGAAGATATGCTGGCTGCCGGTGTGGGCGTCGAGGCTCCCGATGATTACACCCTCGTCTTCACCTGCAAGGCTCCCTGCCCGTACTTTGATACCGTGGCGGCCTACACCAGCTTCTACCCCGTCTCTGAGGACCTGATCACCGAGCTGGGCATCGAGGGCTTCCGTGCCTGCGACTACACCAACATGTGGTACAACGGCCCGTATGTGGTGGAAGAGTTCATCAGCCAGAACACCAAGAGCTACATCCCCAACCCCAACTACTATGGTGCAGACGATGTGTCCCGCTTCGACCGCTTCACCGTCACCATGATCAGCGACGGCACCGTCACCTTCCAGCTGTACCAGAACCGTGAGCTGGACGAGATGGATGTGGGCGAGAGCACCCTGACCACCATCCAGGCCGATCCCAACAGCGAGTACAACGATCAGCTCTGCGAGAAGCGCCCCAAGAAGTACAGCTACCAGATGCACTTCAACTATCAGAAGAACAACGATGACGGCACCCCCGACGACAACTGGAACAAGGCTATCGCCAACACCGCCTTCCGTCAGTGCTTCTACAAGGGTCTGGAGCTGACCAACTGGTATGCACGTACCAACAAGATCAACCCCCTGAAGTGCGAGAACGACTACTACACCATGCCGGGTGTCTGCTACAATACCAAGGGCGAGGAGTACAGCACTCTGGTGGCCAAGGAGATGGGCTTCGACAAGGAGTCTTATGACGGTAAGACCATGATCCGTCTGCGCGCCAACAACGGCGACATTGCGGACCTGAAGAAGCAGGCTATGGACGAGCTGAGCGCCATCGGCGTCACCTTCCCCGTCCACGCTGCTTACCACATCATCGCCGGCAACTCCACCGCTCTGGACAACGCAACCGTGCTGAAGCAGTGCTTCACCGAAAGCTTCGGCGATGACTTCATCGTGCTGGACGTCAAGACCTACGTTTCCTCCATCACCCAGGAAGTCCGTAATCCTCAGCTGCAGAGCTTCGTCATCAACGGCTGGGGCGCTGACTTCGGCGACCCCGTCAACTTCCTTGGTCAGGAGATCCTGCACGACGACAACGCTTATTACAGCTGGTACTACTCCAACATCGCCAAGGTCGTGGAGGCCGGCCCCGCTGACTGGCAGAAGGATCTGGTCGCTGCTTACGAGGAGTTCACCGATCTGGTCAACACCGCAAAGGCCATCGTTGATGATACCGATGCCCGTTACGCCGCCTTCGCAAAGGCTGAGGCCTGCATGCTGAACAACGTTCTGGCCTGCCCCTGCTACTTCGATGTGGCCTGGACTCTGACCCACGCCAACGAGTACAGCAAGATCAACGCCATGTACGGCCCCTGCAACTACAAGGCTGTCAACTGGGAGACCAGCGAAGAGCCTTACACCACCGAGCAGTACGAGGAGTTCGCTGCTGCCTTCGATGCTGCCACCAAGGCCTGAGTTTTCCACCGCACCCCAAAATAAAAGTTAAAGGTTCGATAACATGTTAAAATACACGGTTAAGCGGCTGCTCCAGTCGCTTGTCACAATCTTTTTGATCGCAACAGCCGTCTTTTTGATGATGCGCTGTCTGCCGACGGACTACTACTTCACTGAGGAACAGCTCATGAAGTTCACCGATCAGCAGAAGACCGCCGCTCTGGAAGCGGCCGGCCTGACCGACCCCATCCCCACCCAGCTGATCAAATTCTACAACGATCTGCTGCATCTGGACTTCGGCACGTCCCGCCGTATCCAAAACGGTGCACCGGTGGTCAAGGTCATCGGCAAAAAGTTCGGCGTCTCGATGCGTCTGGGCCTCACGGCGTCCGCCATCTCTCTGGTGCTGGGCGTTCTGATGGGCATCCTTCAGGCGGCATTCAAGGACAAGGTATTTGACTGGATCGGCACGGCTTACACCGTGTTCGTCAATGCGGTCCCCTCGCTGGTGTCCTATTCTCTGGTGCTGGTGCTGGGCTCCAAGTATCTGGGCTTCCCCACGCTGTACTCCACCCGCAATGTGAGCGCGTCCAGCGTGCTGCCCATCACCTGCTTGTCGCTGGCATCCATCGCGGGCTACGCCCTGTGGACCCGCCGCTACATGGTGGATGAGCTGACCCGCGACTACATCAAGCTGGCGCGTGTCAAGGGCCTGAGCTCCCGCGAGATCATGTTCAAGCACGTTCTGCGCAACGCCATGGTCCCCATGGTGCAGTATATCCCCCAGTCCATCCTGCTGACGGTGGGCGGCTCCCTGCTGATGGAGCGCTTCTTCTCCGTCCCCGGCATGGGCCCCCTGCTGACCGACGCCATCCAGCGTTATGACCTGAACGTCGTGCAGACGCTGGTCATCCTGTATGCCGTTCTGGGCATCGTGGGCGTTTTCTTGGGCGATGTGCTGATGATGGTCGTTGACCCCCGTATCACTCTGACTGGAAAGGAGGAAGCTCGCTGATGGCTAAGGCATCTGATTTTGAGGGTAAGAAGCAGGACGAACTGTTCTACTTCGTGGAATACTCTCCGGAAGAGGCTGAGCGCATCGGCTATTCCAACTATTCCTACTGGGGTTCTGTCATCCAGAACTTCCTCAAGCAGAAGGTCGCTGTCTTCTGCCTGATCCTGTTCTTGGCGCTGACGGTCTTTTCCTTCATCGCACTGGCCATCGGCAAGTACGATTACACGGGCCTGATCTCGGATACGAGCAAGGCGTTCATCAAGCCGAACAGCGAATACTGGTTCGGCACCGACAACCTCGGCCGCGACTACTGGTGCCAAGTGTGGTACGCCACGCAGGTGTCCATCCGTCTGGCTCTGGTCGTCGCCGTTGGCGAGAGCATCGTCGGCGTCATCTTTGGCCTGATCTGGGGCTATGTCCGCAGCTTGGACCGCTTCTTCACGGAGCTGTACAACCTGATCGATAACGTGCCCTACATCATCTATATGACCCTGATCGCCCTGATGGTCGGTCAGAGCTTCTGGATCATGGCGATTTCGATGATCGCGATCAACTGGCTGTCCATGGCACGCCGTGTCCGCAACATGGTCTTCATGTTCCGTGACCGCGAGTACAACCTCGCGTCCCGCTGCCTCGGCACCCCGTTGTGGCGTGTTCTGACCAAGAACATCCTGCCGTATCTGGTCTCTGTCATCATCCTGCGCATGGCGCTTTCCATCCCCGGCACCATCAATCTGGAGTCTACGCTGTCCTACCTCGGCCTCGGCCTTGGCATCGATACTCCGTCTCTGGGCTTGATCCTGAGCAAGGTGCGCGGCTTCTTCCTCGATTACCCGTACCTGCTGGTCTTCCCTGCATCCATCGTGTCCATCATCTCGATCTCGTTCTACATCATGGGCAACGCTTTGTCGGATGCGGCAGACCCGCGCAACCACGTTTGATAGATTGGAGAGAGAAACGTAAATGGATAGACAACCGATTATCTCTGCCAAAGACGTGGAGATCACTTTTAGTCTGCGCGGACGCAAGCTGAACGCTATCCGCAAGTGCTCGCTGGATCTGTACGACGGCGAGACCCTTGCCATCGTGGGCGAGTCCGGTTCGGGCAAGTCCGTATTCACCAAGACCTTCGTGGGCATGCTGGACGCCAATGGTTCCATCACCGGCGGCTCCATCCTGTTCGAGGGCCGCGACATGACCAAGTTCACCGAAAAGGATTGGCTGGGCGTGCGCGGCAAGAAGATCGCCATGGTCATGCAGGACCCGATGACCAGCCTGAACCCGCTGAAGAAGATCGGCAAGCAGATTCAGGAGAGCATCGAGCACCATCAGGGCCTGAAGGGTGAGGCCGCCAAGAAGGCAGCCATCGAGATGCTGGCCAAGGTCGGCATCCCTGACCCGGAGCGCCGCTATGACCAGTACCCCCACGAGTTTTCCGGCGGTATGCGCCAGCGTGTCGTCATCGCCATTGCAGCGGCTTGCCGCCCGCAGGTGCTGATCTGCGACGAGCCCACCACTGCGCTGGACGTGACCATTCAGGCACAGATCCTGCAGCTGATCCGTGATCTGCAGAAGGAGCTGGGCATGTCGGTCATCTACATCACCCACGACCTTGGCGTTGTGGCGAATGTGGCCGACCGTGTGGCTGTTATGTACGCCGGTCAGATCGTGGAGTACGGCACCGTGGAGGAGATCTTCTACGACGCTTGGCACCCCTACACTTGGGCACTGCTTCAGGCGCTGCCCCAGCTGGGCACGAAGGGTGAGAGCCTCCCCACCGTGGACGGCACTCCCCCGAACCTGTTCAACGAGATCAAGGGCGATGCCTTCGCCCCCCGCAACAAGCATGCGCTGGCCATCGACTTCGTGGCAGAACCTCCGTTCTTCCAAGTGTCCGAGACCCACGCAGCAAAGACTTGGTATCTGGACCCGCGCGCGCCCAAGATCGAGCGTCCGCACTCCATCCAGAACCTTCGTGAGAAAATGGGAAAGATGGGAGGTTCCAACTTAAATGGCTGAACGTGAAAAGCTGATTGAGCTGAAAGACCTTCAGATCACCTTTGGCTCCGGCAAAAAGAAATTCGTCGCAGTGGATCATGTCAATTTCGACATCTACAAGGGCGAGACCTTCTCGTTGGTCGGCGAGTCCGGCTCCGGCAAGACCACCATTGGCCGTGCCATCTGCCGCATCAACCCGACTTCCGGCGGCGACATCTTCTTCAAGGGCCAGAAGATCAATGGCCATATCTCCAAGGAGCTGGACAAGGAAGTTATCCGCAAGATCCAGATGATCTTCCAAGACCCCATGGCTTCCCTGAACGAGCGCGCCAAGGTCGAGTACATCGTGGCCGAGGGTCTGCTGAACCACCACCTGTACAAAGATCAGGAGGACCTGCACAACAAGGTCATGGATGCGCTGCACGAAGTCGGCTTGCTGCCGGAGTTCGCTTCCCGCTTCCCCCACGAATTCTCCGGCGGCCAGCGCCAGCGTATCGGCATTGCACGCGCTCTGGTCATGCAGCCGGAGTTCATCGTGGCCGATGAGCCCATCTCGGCTCTGGACGTCTCCATCCGCGCACAGGTGCTGAACCTGCTGAACACGATGAAGAAGAGCCGCGGCCTGACTTACCTGTTCATCGCCCACGACCTGTCGGTGGTCCGGTTCATCTCGGACCGCATCGCCGTCATCAGCAAGGGCCGCATCGTGGAGCTGGCTGAGGCGGAGGAGCTGTTCCTCCATCCGCTGCACCCCTACACCAAAGCCCTGCTGAGCGCTGTTCCCATCCCCGACCCCGCACTGGAGAAGAACAAGAAGCTGCTTGTTTATGATCCGTCCGTGCACGATTACAGCGTGGATAAGCCGGTCTGGGAAGAGATCGCCAACGGACACTTCGTCTATGGCAACCAGCGTGAGCTGGAAGGCTACCGCAAGGAATACGAAAGCCAGCTCTAAGCTGAACCGCTTTCCGGTATTTTAACACAAATGCCCCGCCGCTTGAGGGAACCCTCAGCGGCGGGGTTTTGTGTTGTAACAGAAGCGGGGAGATTTTGTAAATTGTGTTTCATCTGCTTGCAAATTGCACACAATAGCATTATAATAAAGGCAGATAGAACACAGAAAGGAGCTGTACTCTATGGCACAAGCAACACTGACCGCCCGCGTGGACGCAGCGGATAAGATCAATTTTGATGCGTTCTGCTCCAACGTCGGCCTCAATACCTCCACTGCGATCAATCTATTCGTGAAAGCTGTCCTTCGTGAAAACCGCATTCCCTTCGAGATTACCCAGAACCAAGACCCCTTCTACTCAGACGCCAACATGGCACATGTAAAAAAATCGGTTCAGGAGCTCCGCTCCGGAAAAGGAACGGCCCATGAGCTGATCGAGGTTGAGGATGAGTGAAAAGATCTGGTCCGATGAAGCATGGGAAGACTATCTCTATTGGCAGCTTCAGGACAAGAAAACACTGAAGCGGATCAACCAGTGCCGCGGCCACTATGGTGACAAATAAACATATCCCTGCCAACACAAAAGCGCCCCGCAGACCTTCGGAGAAGGCCCTGCGGGGCGCTTTACGCTTACTTTTGGATTTAGGCGGGAGAAATTCTTACTCCACGATGATGCTCTTACCGCTCATCTCTGCGGGGACAGGGAGGCCGATATAGGGCAGCATGGTGGGGGCGATGTCGGCGAGGCAGCCGCCCTCACGGAGCTTCACGTCGCCGCAGCCGATGGCCACAAAGGGCACCACGTTGGTGGTGTGGGCGGTGAAGGGCGTGCCGTCCGGGTTCTTCATCTTCTCAGCATTGCCGTGATCGGCGGTCAGGAAGGCGCAGCCGCCCGCATCCAGCACAGCGGTGACAACTTCCTTGACGGCGGCATCCACGGCCTCTACGGCCTTCACAGCGGCCTCAAAGACGCCGGTATGGCCGACCATGTCGCAGTTGGCGAAGTTCAGGATGATGACGTCATACTTGCCGCTCTCGATCCGCTTCTTGCACTCGGCTGCGACCTCCGGAGCGCTCATCTCCGGCTTCAGGTCGTAGGTGGCCACCTTCGGGCTGGGGATCACGCAGCGATCCTCGCCCTCGTAGGGAGCCTCCACGCCGCCGTTGAAGAAGAAGGTGACGTGGGCATACTTCTCGGTCTCGGCGATGCGGAGCTGGGTCTTGCCGTTCTCGGACAGGTACTGGCCCAGAACGTTCTTCAGCTCCACGGGCGGATAGGCGACCTCGCAGTTGGGCATGGTGGCGTCGTACTCGGCCATGCAGACGTAGTTCACCTGCTTGCGGCCGCCGCGGCGCTCAAAGCCGGTGAAGGCGTCGTCGCAGAAGATGCGGGTCATCTGGCGGGCACGGTCGGGGCGGAAGTTCATGAAGATGACGGTGTCGCCATCCTGCACGCGGCCGCCCTCGCAGGTGACGCAGGGCAGAACGAACTCGTCGGTCTTGTCGTTGGCGTAGGAAGCCTCTATGGCTTCGGCAGCGCTGGCATAGTGCTCACCCTCGCCGTAAACGAAGGCAGCGTAGGCCTTCTCCTCGCGGTCCCAGTTGTTGTCACGGTCCATGGCGTAGTAACGGCCGGAGACGCTGGCGATCTTGCCGATGCCCAGCGCATCGAGCTTGGCCTGCAGGTCGGCGAGGAAGCCCTTGCCGGAGTGCGGGTCGGTATCGCGGCCATCGGTGATGCAGTGGAGGTAGACCTCCTTGGCGCCCATGTGCTTGGCCATCTCCAGCACGCCGAACCAGTGGTCTGCGTGGCTGTGGACACCGCCGGTGCCGACCAGACCCATCAGGTGAATGGCCTTGCCCGCGTCGATGGCGGCCTTCATGTTCTTGACCAGAACCGGGTTCTTGAGCATCTCACCGTCCTTGATGGACTTGGTGATGAGGGTGAGCTGCTGGTAGACGATGCGGCCGGCGCCCATATTGGTGTGGCCGACCTCGGAGTTGCCCATCTGGCCATCGGGCAGACCAACGGCCATGCCGGAGGCGTCGATGGTGGTCATGGGGTACTTTGCCATCAGAGAATCGATGAAGGGCTTGTTGGCGGCGGCCACAGCGTTACCGTAGGTCTCGTTGGGGGTCCAGCCGAAGCCATCCATGATGCAGAGCATTACGGGTTTCTTGGACATAGGTATTCTCCTTTATATTGAACGATCGGACTCAAAAGCGCCCGGCTTCAGCGCTGAAAACGGCGCAGCCGGGCGCTGGGATGATTCAGGAAATCAGGATTCAGCCGTTGGAAGCAGCGTTGACGATCACGGCGAAGTCCGGAGCCTTCAGGGATGCGCCGCCGATCAGGCCGCCATCGACGTTCTTCTTGCTCAGCAGCTCCTCGCAGTTCTTGGCATTCATGCTGCCGCCGTACTGCACGGTGGTCGCCTCGGCCACGGCCTCGCCGTAGACCTCGCCGATGACCTTGCGGATCTGGCCGCAGACTTCCTCTGCCTGATCGGCAGTGGCGGTCTTGCCGGTACCGATGGCCCAGATGGGCTCATAGGCGATGACGACATTGGCCATCTGCTCTGCGGTGACATCGCGCAGGGCGATCTTGGTCTGCATCCGGACCAGCTCCTCGGTCACGCCCTCTTCGCGCTGCTCAAGGCTCTCGCCCACGCAGATGATGACCTTCAGGCCCGCATTCAGCGCGGCCAGAGCACGCTTGTTGACGGTCTGATCGGTCTCCGCGAAGTACTGGCGGCGCTCGGAGTGGCCGACGATGACGTACTCGACGCCCAGATCGACCAGCATATCGGCGCTGATCTCACCGGTGAACGCACCGGACTTCTCGAAGTGGACGTTCTCGGCACCCACATGGATATTGGTGCCCTTGGTCTTTTCCACGGCGGTCACCAGATCGGTGAACGGGGTGCAGATGACGACCTCGCAGGAAGCATCCTTGACGGCGGGGATCAGTTCATCCACCAGCTTGGCTGCCTCAGAGGCGGTCTTGTTCATTTTCCAGTTGCCTGCAATGATTGCCTTACGCTTTGCCTTATCCATGATGTCTATCTCCTTCTAATTACCTTCAAAACAAAAGAGGCGCAGCGGCGCATGGCCGCCGCACCTCAGTGATGCTGTTACGAGCGCAGATCAAGCGTTCTGGATGACAGCGATGCCGGGCAGCTCCTTGCCCTCCAGATACTCCAGAGAAGCGCCGCCGCCGGTGGAGATGTGGGTCATCTTATCGCCCAGACCCATCTGCTGCACAGCTGCTGCGCTGTCGCCGCCGCCGATGACGGTGGTAGCGTCGCTCTCAGCCATAGCCTTGGCAACAGCCAGAGTGCCGGCTGCCAGAGTGGGGTTCTCGAACACGCCCATGGGTCCGTTCCAGACAACGGTCTTGGAAGCCTTGACGGCGTCAGCAAACAGCTTCATGGTCTCAGGGCCGATGTCGCAGCCTTCCATGTCTGCCGGGATCGCAGTGACGGGCACAACGGTGGTCTCGACGGGTGCGTCGATGGGATCGGGGAAGTCCTTGATGCAGACAGCATCGACGGGCAGCAGCAGCTTGACGCCCTTCTCCTGAGCCTTGGCCATCATCTCCTTGCAGTAGTCCAGCTTGGAGTCATCGCACAGGCTCTTGCCAACTTCGTAGCCCTGAGCCTTGACGAAGGTGTAAGCCATGCCGCCGCCGATGATCAGGGTGTCCACCTTCTCCAGCAGGTTGGAGATGACGTTCAGCTTGTCAGCGACCTTAGCGCCGCCCAGGATGGCGGTGAAGGGACGGACGGGATCGTTCACGGCGTTGCCCAGGTACTTGATCTCCTTCTCCATCAGGTAGCCGACAGCGGTGTCCTTGATGTAGTCGGTGACGCCTGCGGTGGAGCAGTGTGCACGGTGGCAGCTGCCGAATGCATCGTCAACGTATGCATCAGCCAGAGAAGCCAGCTCCTGGCTGAACTCGGGCATGTTCTTGGTCTCTTCCTTGCGGAAACGGGTGTTCTGCAGCAGAACGACGTCGCCGTTGTTCATGGCAGCCACAGCAGCCTTTGCGTTGTCGCCCACGACGGTGTCGTCGTCCGCAAACACAACGGTCTTGCCCAGCTTTGCGCTCAGAGCCACAGCAACGGGTGCCAGGCTGAACTTTGCCTCGGGGCCGTTCTTGGGCTTGCCCAGGTGGCTGCACAGGATGACCTTAGCGCCATCGTTGACCAGCTTCTGGATGGTGGGCAGAGCTGCATTGATGCGGTTCTCGTTGGTGATGACACCGTCCTTCATCGGGACGTTGAAATCACAGCGGACAAGCACCTTCTTGCCGCAGTAGTTCTGATCGTCGATCGTCTTCTTACCTAAACCCATGGTAATAAACTCCTCTCAAACTTTGATTTCTGAACTAGAGTTTCGCTCGCTTTTCAGGGGGCATTCCTACCCCGCCTGTTACTATTATAAACAAAAATTGTGTACAATGCAAGGACGCAGAATAGATAATTGTTTAACAAACATTTCCTGTGGTTGTTCCAAAATGTGTCTATTTTGACCGAACCGGGCACAAACCACGATGCATCCCTGTTTTTGCGAGCGACATCTCTCTCCTGCCGTACCATTTTTACCGGCAGGAACAGACGCTTCCCCTGCTGTATACGCCCCGATCAAAATACACCCGGACAAACAAAAGCACCCTTTTCTCCACGGAATGCAGAGAAAAAGGTGCAAGTCAACGTATTCACATGGCCATGCCGGAACCAGCACAGCCCGGTATGTTCACCTCAGGCACTTTCCAGTGAGAAGCTATAATCAGCAGTTCTCAGCGAAGTACTTAATGGTACGAACCATCTGAGAAGTGTAAGAGTTCTCGTTGTCGTACCAAGACACGACCTGGACCTGGTAGGTGTCGTCGTAGCTACGCTGGTTTTTCGCACACTTTTTGTAGTCGTTCCTAATTTCGAAACAACAGTTACAGTACCACAGCGCACAGTTGTCGTACTAAACCCGGCTTGTTCGTACCACTATTATACCACGTTTCAGCGTTATTTTCAAGTTTTCCTCGTTTCTTTTTTCATCGGTATATTTATTCGATTGATAACGTATATTCTCATTTACCAGTCTTCGGAGAGCCTGGGGCCCAGGGGCCTCCGCCGGGCGTCTGCCCTGCCCAGGTACTCCCCTCAGTCCGTGATCTTGCGGCTTTGAGGGGTGATCTTGGGGTGGATTTTATGGAGGTGAGCAGATACCAGATGGCTGTGTAGCAGGTTGTCTGTGGTCCTTGCAGCTTTTTCCCGGCGATTTTTGGATTGAAATTTCACCGGACGTGTTTTTGAAGAGTGCGGTGGGAGAAGGAGAATACTTGTTTGATATGGAACAGTCAACAATAAAAGACGTCATCCATCCTTAGAATGTCGCATCTGCCGACCAGCTCTTTTCATCTTCCCATTCACTTTATCCGGCATATCAATGAGTCCGAATCGGTAGAACATTCCATAAATATAAGTCACGCCTCGGATGTCGCCCAGAGCTTTTGGCCTGTTCACCACCGCTCCTACCTCTTTTATATTGTTCAGTGCCAGCAATACCGAACTCCATGCCAGGCTCTTACTATTCTCCCGGCGGTCGATCCAAAGTTCTTTTGTGTATTGCCCATTCCGACCTTTTCGTATTTCATAGGTAAAGGGTAAACCGGAGTAGGTTTTGAACCGTACTCCAGAATAAAGCAGGACCACTTCCCACAGGCGCTCCTCTGTCGGCTCGGTTCGCAGTTTTCTTACTGCTCGGTATCTCCGCTGCCGCTCCGCTCCCACGCTGATTTTTTCCACAGGTGCTTCCTTTGGAAAGTACACGCCCTTTTCGTATGGCAGGTACGAGGTGACGGAGACTTTGGACAACTTGAGGGCTGATGCGGTGGAGAGAACTGCATCCTTGTAACTCTGTGTCTCTTTATAATTATAAAAGGTACGCTGCACCATCTTCGCTACGTCTGATTCATAGATCCCGGCTGTGATAAGTAACTTCCGAACCTTGATGGGGTTGAGGGACAGGGCGTCTGCGATGGATTGGAGGGAGCAGTCCTCCCCATAAAGTGCCACAGCAGCATCCATCTGCTCTTTCAGATTCTTCCCGGCATTGTATTCAGGCTTCAGCTTCTTCCGGCCACTGCCGGGCTTGTGTCTTTCTGTCACAATGCATTTCCTTCCTATTATTTACGTTACAAACTATATATTCTGTTCTAAAAACACCGTGTGAACTATTGGGGTTCAGTTTGCCCACACAGTGTATCTATACTTTTTAGGAGCCTATGGCAGACCGCTTCTCTACAAATTGGGATACAAAATCCGTCTCGAAGGCTGATTCTGTAGCATACTTGGGACGTTTTTTCGCCCTTGTCCTTGGGCACGGCAATGCCAATTCCTTTTTATGTGATTTTGGGGTTAGCCCTGTAGAACATAAAGAGCACTCACTTCTTTTAAATACTATATAACATTTCTTCAGTTATAATCTCTTTGCCCACTAAACTCAGCATCATAATATTGTCATTGTCCATTAAGCGCACTATAGGGTTTGTTAAGTCACGTATAGTTGCTCTATCATTTTTCATATCCTCAAGCATCCTAAGCAAACACTTTTTCAAAAAGTAATTCACCTTATCTCCTTCTAAAAGGCTATCTGCTTCATCAAAAACAACCCTCGTAAAAGGCACATCATACCTAAAGCAATAATATGTACTACGCTGTTTGAAATCATCAATTATCGTGTAATCATCTACAAACTCGGCCAACTTTACTATAAATTCTGGTCCGTCGTCAAGCCATCTAGCGTAATCGTTTTTTAGCAGTGTTTCTCTAACAGTGAAACCATTAATGCAAAAATCCGTTCTTTTCGGATAATAACCCAATCTCAACTTCAGGTAGTTTATTTCCGGCTTCATACTGAATTCTGGAAAAATATTTTTTTCATTCTTATAAGAAAACTCGACATGTCCCTCCACACCTTCAAACGCAAAACCATGTCTCTGGAGAAATCTCGTTATAGAATTGTCCGTCACCAATAGTTCAAAAAGATTGCTGCTTCCAAAGTCCATATCGTCATTTAAACGCCTACTCAAATGATATAATGAAATCATATCCGGCATAGTCGCATTGCAAGAATCTATAAACTCGGACATGCTGTCATTAAAAAAATCACAATCAAAATACCGTTCTTCCCTAGATGCCTTATCAACCGCTCTTAATACTTTTTCTATTTCACTGATAGAAATGTTCAAGCTCTCAGAAACGCTCTGCCTTAGAGAATCTCCTGATGTTGTGTCAATAATCATATTCTAGCATCCTTTTCTTCATTCTTAGCCACAGTGCCTCGTTTATACTATGTTGCCTGATGCCCACCACATAGAGGTATGCAAAGTTTCGAGCGGCAAAGCCGTGAGAACTTCCCACAGCCTTATACTATACTAAAAACTAGTGTTTTTCAAGGGCAGTAAGCAACTATACAACATCGGCGTCAAATATTCATCTATGCTTAAATTCAGAGGCGATTATAATGAGCACGTTGCTCAAAAATCTGTTGCCCTTATATTTCCTTCCTCGAAAATCGGTACTTATCTGCATAAGATCGATGCTGATCCGCAAGAGGATAGCATTCGGATTCTGAGTGCATATGATGGCTCAGAGGGAGCAGTCCTCTCCTAAAGAGCCACAGCAGCATCCATCTACTCTTTCAGATTCTCCCTGGCATCATACTCCGACTTCAACTTCTTCCGGCCACTGCCAGGCCTTCTGGCTCTATATGCTCTTTTCTCTCCCATAATTATTCATGCAATTCCAGCGGCAGGCCGTCCGGGTCGTGGAAGAACGTCATCTTCTTGCCGGTGTAAACATCCACACGGATTGGCTCACATTCAATTCCTACTTCTGCCAGTTCATTCACTGTCTGCTCCACGTTGTCTACGCAGAACGCAAGATGACGCAAACCACAGGCCTCTGGGCGGTTTACACGCTTCGGCGGGTTTTCCTCAGCGAAAATTTCCAGCTCAGTGTGTTCATTGACGCGAAGATCCAGCTTCCAGTCCTTACGCTCCGGGCGGTAGTTTTCCCGGATGACAGCGAAGCCCAGCTTGTTCACATAGAAATCCTTTGAATCTTCGTAGTCAGATACGATGATTGCAATATGATGTATTTTTGATAAGTTCATTTTCTCACGCTCCATTTCTTTAAATTTTGTTCGTCTTTTATTTTCGTTATAAACTATACGGAAATCTTCAAAATATACCGTGTGAACTCCTGGAGTTCAGTTTGTCCACACGGCATTTATTTTTTCTTGGATTCTTGTTTATTTCAGCTTTTCAAGGATCTCATCTGCACTCATACCGTTTGCCAGCAGCTTCTTCAGCACAGCCTCTGCTTCAGCCTTTTTAGCTTCTTCAGCCGCCTTAGCATCTGCCTTTGCCTTCTTCGCTTCTAGCATTGCCACTTCTTTTTCGGCCTTCTTCAGAGCAGACTTCTTTTCTTTCAAATCAGCTTTCAGAGTATCGATGTTGGCGGTGATGGCAGTAATCTCAGTATTCAGAGACGCAATAATCTCCTGCTTCTCCGTAATCTGGGATGCGTAGTCTTTGGTAATATTGGTTTTGGGGCGGTTTTTGCTGCCTTTCGTTCTGGGCATGGTGATAACCTCTTTCCTTTTATAGTGTTTTAAGTATAGCACTGTAGAGATACTGAACTAATATCTCATTTATTTTCATTATATATTTTCATAAATTCATCTGCGAATTTTTTTACCAAATTACGGTCAACCGTTGTTACCAATGTTTCTCCATTATAATTAGCGGCCTTCGTCCAATTATAAGATCCATGCATGATATAATCTAAGTCCACAATACAGAACTTATCATGCATACGATTTGTTCCCCACACACCAGAATGTGGAACAACAATACATTCAAACTTTTCTTTTAATCCTTGCAATAGGTTTTGATTTGAATCTTCATCTGAAATAATGATCCGTATGTGTATACCGTTTTGCTTCTTCTTTAATAATTCCTGATACAAAACCTCATTAGAGAACCATGCAACAGCAACCCAAATCAAATACTTCGCATCTCTAATTCCTTGTATTAAAACATCCTGAATTCTATCGAACTCAACATCATTTGATACTTCCGGCTCAATATCAGAATATATTATCTGTGGTCTGAGTTCCACATCTTGAATGGCGTATTCATCATCTTCTTCGTAAACATAATATACCAGTCTATCGATTTTATCTTTTAGCTCTGTTGCTTTAGTCATCAAAGGAATTGGCACTCGAATTTCAACATTTTCCCAGTGTTGATTTGATCTTGTTGCAAATTTCCATTGTGGAACACAGTTAATTGTACTTCTGCTAATTATCGGAAACAATTTTTCTTTACAATCCGAAAACTTAGGGTCATATTGTAAATCTGCAACTAATGTTCGTTTCAGTGCACCTGAATTCATACCTTATCCTCCAATCCTTCAGATTTTTTAATATCAAGGTTCCTTTCTATATTCGCTTATATATATTCTTCTTACTCTGGTATTACTTCTCTGCTGCCTTCTGCATATTCAAAATAGTCATCCTTCCAAAGAACACAGCAGTTATATCCAGTGCTTCTATATCTGATTCCATCAATTTCTATTTCCTTGCAACATGATGCAACATAATTAGGAAGTAGATATTCATGTACTGTTTTACCCGTTTCATTTTCTACGGTAAATCTCATATGCTCAATGAAACGATTTGTTTTCTTTGCTTCCCCTGACAAATCCAATAATTTAACAGGTTTTACAGCTTTGAGCCCGATTACTTGCACACGAGGTTTTGTTCCTCCACTGTGCTTATAGATTTCCTTTAATGCACCTTCCTTATCTTCGGCGATATAATAGCAACTTCTTCCTACCTCATTATAGCGACCGTGTGCTGAAACATTTGTAGGTGCTTTCATCATCTCAGAATCATGATATGGACGCTGATGTTCGCCTAATATCCTTGCATGGTAATATGTAATGTCCTCAAAACTGACGAAATGATTCCAGTTCTTAAGCATTTCAAATATCCTGGCACCTACCGGATGTCGTAACGCAAATGCATAATTCTGTTCCAGTTTACTTTCAAAAGATACTAAGCTATCAAGCGAAAATTCTTCAAACAGTTCCAGTGAGCTTTCTACCACAGTAATCTGATTTGCTGATAACTTAACGTCTGGAGAGTCTTTATGGTAAAAATCCTTTTCTTTCGGATCAAACCAAATTTTATCAGACTGCAACAGCTTTTTTGCAGTCGTTTTGGTCAAAGACTTTAATACTTTTTTACTGCCTAGCGGCAATTCCAAGTCAGCATAATTTGGCAGCATCCTTACTACAGCAAAATTCTGTGCTGCAATACTACGCTCTAGCACATCATTTAAAGCAAGCGCATTATCCCACTGTGATGTCAATCCACCTATATAATCAGAAATGGCAGACAATCCGCTGCCCATTGCTTGAACATTACCTTCAAACTGTGTCCGAAACTCTCGCAATTCAGGTGTTATTGTTGCCGCCTCCAATGCAGCAAGAACATCTGAGTTAAATGGATTTATATCTCGATAGGGCTGCATAGCCGTAGCTACAGCATTCAATGTTCCTGTCATAGAACTCATGGCATCATCTGGAACTAATGTTTGCGCCACAGAAGATAAAGATGCGGTTGCAGCGGCAAGCCCCAAACTATTTTGCTCCATCAAATTATGATATGGTTGCATGGCATCCTGCAATGGTTGCAATGCTTGAATAAGCGGTGCCTGTTGTACTCTTATTTGTTCTGCAACACTGGCCGTCACCTGCATTGTTGGAGTGTTCAGAATGCATGCTTCCCGTTCTTCCATTCTTTTTATGGCTTTATCATAGGCTGTTTCTGAAGGATGAATGGACTCCTCATCTGATTCTTTTGTCATTCATATTCCTCTATTTATTTTCAAAGGTTTTTCCTTTTTCTCTATAGTTTTCTCACATCTTCGCCGATTACCGAATCCCTGATTCGTAGATCGTTGCCTGCTGCTCACCGCGGAGAGGTGTGTGATTATTACGAGCAGCGTAGGGAGCTACCGCTCCCAGTATATCACAATTTCAGCCAGTTTTACAGACGCTTTCTTGCCTTTATCGTCGCATAGTACACCAAACCACCTACTACTCCGCCGACTGTGTTGTAGAAGATGTCCGATAGCTGGAACGTACCGAGCCGCAAGAACAATTGTAGCATCTCAATGCTTACTGAAAAGCTGAACGCTATCTTTCCGCTTTGCCACAGTATCTTCTTCCAGCTGTTTCCTATCTTTTCTTCGAATGTCCACATCACTACCGCTGAAAACGGTACCATCATGATTACGTTCTCGATGCACTCGGTAGTTAGTTTCTGCTCGCCGTTCACGGTCTCCCAAATACTCCATCCGCCCATGACATTGGACAACGGATTCATCCACAGATTACGGTTTAGCAGAGTTCTAAACAGGATCATCGAAGTCACGAAAACCAATAGGAACAACTTCCGGAAAAACGCACTTTCTTTAAATTTCTGATACCAAGTCACTATGGCGCTCTTCCATCCTTTGCCTGCTGCGGTAGGTTCATACGCATACAGATACAAAAACATGGCCAAAAAGGAAAGAAGAAGCGAAAAGCCAAACGGCTCATATAGCGCAGTCAGGATGTTTGTAAGGATCTTCCCGAATAAATCAATAGTTTCTTTCATCATTGTTTAGAGATCACTGAACAGGTCAGCCTTGTACACACCGTTCTCCAACATCTTCTTAAAGCTGTCCTTTACAGCTGCGACATCCTCATGATATGTCATACCATACCAAGTGTCATTGGTTCTCAGAACCTTTACAGACATCTTTCCCTGCTCCAGCAGTTCACCGATAAAGATGGGAATCAGATATTCTGCTTTCAGAGGATTACCCGGGACCTCTTCCTTAAAGAACTCCTTAAAGCCATCTTCCAGCACATCCAAAAACTCCGGTGTCAAGCCCCACATATTCATGGAAACAAGAGAATTTACATCAACAGCTACGCCGTCTGTTTCTGCCCCAGTTGCAGTTTTTACAATATTCTTGGTTTCCACAACCTCAGTCAAATTGTTCTGGTCGTCCATCTTGCAAACACCACGGGTTACACCGCCATTATCGGACAGAGTATTCTTCAGCACGAAGCCAGCCATACAGGACTTTCCGCCATTCACCAGATACTCATGGACAGCCTTAAAGCCTTCCTTGCCGTAGTAATCATCTGCATTGATCACAATGAACGGTGTATCAAGAACCTTCTTTGCAGCAAGCACAGCCTGACCGGTTCCCCAAGGTTTTGTACGACCTTCCGGCAAAGTTCCCGGGATATCGTTAATATCCTGGAAAGCATAGTCAACAGTTACATTATGAGAAGAGCAAATGGAGGCAATGCGATCACCGATGACCTCTTTGAATTCCTTCTCAATATCCTTACGGATAATAAATACTACATGATTGAAACCAGCTTCAATCGCATCATGGATCGAGTAATCCATGATGATATGGTTAGAAGTATCCACCGGCTCCAACTGCTTGATTCCTGTTCCAAAGCGGCTACCAATACCGGCTGCCATGATAAGTAATGTTGTGTTCATATTTTTTCGTCCTCTTTTTATTATGTTCCAATATGTATGATGTAAATAACTCATCTAATAAATGTCATTAGTTTATCTCGAATTCTTCTAGGCAAACAAAATTTCATGCTCTTTAGAAAACTTACAGTTATCATTGACCATATTTGTGTCAGTATTGTTGTATTCATTGTGTTTTCTCTCTTAATAATCAAGTGTTTTATATTGAAAAATTCAAGATCCTTAAGTCTTGTATTTCTCCGTGAATACGTCAAAGATATGAGCATTTCAATGTACTCAATACTGATATAGCAGAAAAAGCGTACGACATAAAACATCTCTGATTTCCGTTTTATTCGCCTTGTGTATACTCTTCCCCTATGGCAACCAATCTCCTATATCCACTAAAATCTTCTCTATCTCCATAGTTTCTACTAACTCACTTCATTCTAAGTATGCTACTTATTGACAAATATACCTTTTGTAGCAGAATTGCAACTGGAGCCAAAATAATAAACACCCATATAATAATTAGCAGTGGAATTTTAGGTAAATACCCTATATTTTGTAACCATACCACTTTAGAATGAAATATCACATGTACAAACCAATACCAAACACTATACTTTGAACAAAAAGTCAATATCTTGTCAATCAATTTTATCTTTGTACAGATTCTTACAAAATATACAAGCGCATAGGTTATTATTGGTCCGATTAGTGTAATCACTGAAACTGGGCCTATCGAATCTCCTACAACTAACCTTAATATAAACGCCATTAATAATAGAAATGTACTTGTTACATATTTTAGAAAATTTCTTTTATATAGATTCTCCCATTTTTCATATAACCTATATTTTGAAAATATATAACCCAACATAAAAACCGGAAAATAGTGCGAGAACATATTTCCCGGATTAACATATTCTATTAAAACTGGTATTGGAAGCAGAAAGATACATTCTGCTAACAACTTATTTATTCTAAAGCAAATAAGAGCCATTACTATGGCCTGAATATAAAAAACCACATACCATGCTGTATATATAATTGATGTTGATTGTAGAATAATGTTACAAATAATTTCTAGAGTACTTATTTTCTTAAATATAGAGAGTACGGAAACAACAAATAGAAGAGACAGCCAATACATTAGAAGCAGATTAGCAATCTTTCTCAAAGCATATTTAATACAACCGTGATTATCCACTCTTACTAAAGATACATATGTCCCGTAGCCAGAAATAAAAGCGAAAATGCAAACGCACAGCTTGCATATTTCACCAAGAAAAACTTCTAAAGGCTTACCGAGAACACTCCCCCCCATAAATAAGCCAGTAGTTAACTGCCATTCAGGAAATGCAAAAAAATGATGAAAAATCATCATTATAATTGCAATTCCCTTAATGTAGCCACTATCTCTTTTATTCAAAATCATTTTGTTTTCATTCCTCCGCATTTTAGCACACCTTTGTGTAGCTTATATATTCAGAAAATATCACCTTTGCATCTACACACAACTACACCACATCAACATTGAGCCTCCACTCGTGATCTTCTTCAGCTATACATTAAATGGAGTCTTGATAACTTTTCTTTGCTGTAAGCACAGTCTGACCGGTCCCCTCCCCCACGATATTGTACGTTCCTCTGGCAGAGTTCCTAGAATGTATAATCCATGGTTACATCATATATTGCATAGATAGCTTTAATACGCTCACCGATCACCTTTTTGAACTCTTTCTCGATATCCTTACGGATAATAAATACTATATGGTTGAAGCTAGCCTCAATTGCATCATGAATCGAGTAATCCATGATAATATGGTTAGAAACATCAACTGGCTCCAGCTGCTTGATTTCCGTTCCAAATCGACTACCGATACCAGCCGCAATAATAAGTTATGTTGTGTTCATATCTCTTCTTCTTACTATCTTTTATTCCACTGTCACACTCTTCGCCAGATTTCTCGGCTTATCCACGTCCAGACCCTTGGCAACAGACACGTAGTAGCCAAGTAGCTGCAGCGGAATCACTGCCAGACTACCAACAAAGTGCTCGTCCACCTTTGGAACATAAACTGTGAAGTTTACCTGATCTTCGGTTTCATACTTGCCATAAGTAGTGAGCCCCATCAGATAAGCACCACGGCTCTTGCACTCCAACATATTGCTGATAGTCTTTTCGTAGAGTTCGCTTTGGGTCAGCACGCCGATGACCAGCGTTCCCTGCTCAATCAGACTAATAGTTCCGTGCTTCAGTTCGCCAGCTGCATATGCCTCCGAGTGAATGTAGCTGATTTCTTTCAGTTTCAAACTACCTTCCAAGCAGACAGCATAGTCAATGCCACGGCCAACGAAGAACACATCGTGTGCATTGGCATATTTCGCAGCAAACCACTGGATGCGTTCCTTATCTTCCAGAGCTTTCTGCATCTTTTCCGGGAGAGTCAGAAGTTCAGAAATATAGTAGCTGTACTGCTCCTCCGTGATTTTTCCTCTCACCTTTGCGAACTGAACAGCCAAGGAGTATATGGCCGCAAGCTGTGCACTGTATGCCTTAGTCGTAGCAACAGAAATTTCAGGGCCAGCAAGTGTGTAAAACACCTTGTCTGCTTCACGGGCAATGCTGCTGCCCACTACATTGACGATTGCCATTGTGGTAATGCCATTTTCTTTTGCCAGACGCAGTGCTGCCAGTGTATCTGCTGTCTCACCAGACTGGCTGACAACAATCACCAGCGCTTTCTGATTGAGTGGCATTTTACGATAGCGGAACTCCGATGCAAGTTCCACACGCACCGGAACATCCGCCATATCTTCCAGCACATACTGAGCAGCCATACCAACATGCCATGCAGAACCGCAGGCAACAATATAAATCTGCTCAAAGTTCTTAATCTCCTCTTCGGTAATTTCCACACTGGACAGGTCGATAGCTCCATCTCTGATCACAGAATTCAGGGTATCTTGGACAGCTTTCGGCTGCTCATGGATTTCTTTCATCATGAAATGCTCAAAGCCGCCCTTTTCAGCTGCTTCTGCATCCCATTTAATCTCGGTGGTCTGCTTTTCGATTTCATCGCCGTTCAGGTCATAGAAATGCGCCTCACCCGGCGTCAACTTTGCAAACTCAAGGTTGCCGATGTAATACACATTGCGAGTGTATTTCAGAATTGCCGGGACATCCGAAGCCACATAAGTTTCACCATCCGCAATACCGATAATCATCGGGCTATCCTTACGCGCCACCCAGATCTCGCCCGGATAATCACGGAACATCAGCTCAAGCGCATAGGAACCGCGTACACGAACCATCGTCTTGGCAATGGCATCAATAGGACCGAGGTTGTACTTCTTATAATAGTAGTCCACCAACTTGATGACCACTTCGGTATCCGTCTGGCTGTAGAACGTATAGCCATGCTTCAACAGTTTTTCTTTCAGTTCAGTATAGTTCTCGATGATGCCGTTATGTACGCCAACGACCTCAGACTCCACTGTGCCGGAACCGGAACGGCTACAGTTACCGGAAACATGCGGATGTGCATTCGTCTGGCTCGGCTCACCGTGGGTTGCCCAACGGGTATGGCCAATACCACAAGTTCCTTTCAGTGCATTACCGTTATCGGTTTTCTCAATCAGATTGGACAGACGGCCTTTTGCTTTCACGACCTGTGCCAGTGCTTCTCCATCCCGGACAGCCAATCCAGCCGAGTCATATCCTCTATACTCCAGTTTAGACAGGCCATCCAGCAGAATCGGTGCCGCCTGTCGATTTCCTGTAAATCCAACGATTCCACACATAGGTTTTACCCCTCCTATTATTCATTTTTCTATGATACTTTTCCACTTACACAAAACGACTCCGGACACTGCCAGAGTCGTCATTGACTTTATACCTTATATCCCTTTTCGCAGATCACATTGACCACTTCATCAACATACTTCTGGCAAGTATCGTGGTCAGGTGCTTCCACCATCACACGAACGACCGGCTCAGTGCCAGACTCACGAACCAGAATACGGCCGGTATCGCCCAGTGCCTCAGCAACCTTAGACACGGCTTCCTGCACAGCAGGATCATTCTGTGCAGCCTTCTTATCGGTCACACGAACATTCTCCAACACCTGCGGATAGATCTTCAGCGGTGCCGCCAACTCGCTCATTGGCTTCTTCTTAGCCAGCATGACCTCCATCATCTTCAGACTGGTCAGGATGCCATCGCCGGTGCTTGCATACTTGCTGAAAATGATATGGCCGCTCTGCTCACCACCGATACGGCAGCCGTTCTTTGCCATGTACTCGTATACGTACTTGTCGCCCACAGCAGTCTTGGCGTAACCGATACCTTGCTCATCAAACGCTTTGTACAGACCAAAGTTGGACATGACCGTGGTGACCACGGTGTTGTTCATCAGCTCGCCGTGCTCCTTCATGTAGCAGCCGTAGATGTACAGGATGTGGTCGCCGGTAATGACGTTGCCCTTCTCGTCCACGCACAGGCAGCGGTCAGCATCGCCATCAAAGGCAAAGCCAACATCCAGACCGTTCTCTACCACGAACTTCTGCAAGCCCTCGATATGGGTAGAACCAGCATTATTGTTGATGTTCAGACCATTTGGCTTGTTGTTTATGACATAGGTGTCTGCTCCCAGCGCATCGAAAACGCTTTTAGCGATGTTCCAAGAACTGCCGTTAGCGCAGTCCAGACCAACCTTGACACCCTTGAAAGAATAGATGCCAAGACTGATCAGATAGCCCATATAACGGTTACGGCCTGCCACGTAGTCCACCGTGCAGCCGATGTGCTCACGACGGGCAAAGGGCAGTTCCGGCCAGTCCTTATCGAACACATGGAGCTTTCCGTCGATATAATCCTCCACCAGCAGCAGGGTCTCCTCCGGCATCTTCTCGCCGTAGCAGTCGATCAGCTTGATGCCGTTATCATAGTAGGGATTGTGGCTGGCAGAGATCATGATGCCACAGTCAAAGTCATCCACACGAGCAATGTAAGCCACAGACGGCGTGGTCGTAACGTGCAACAGATAGGCATCTGCACCAGAAGCAGTCAACCCAGCGACCAAGCTGTACTCAAACATATAGGAGCTACGGCGGGTATCCTTGCCGATGACAATGCGAGCAGAATCGGTGTCACCATTGCGTTCACGCAGTGCATTATAATACCAGCCAAGGAAGCGCCCTACTTTATAGGCATGATCTGCTGTTAATGTAATTCCGGCTTCACCACGGAAGCCATCTGTTCCAAAATACTTGCCCATTGGTACATCACTCCTTATCACTGCTTATTGCTTCAGTGGACACACTTTCAAGCACATATGACAGCCAACACATTTAGATTCATCAATGCACGGATACTCAAAGCCTTCTTCATCTTCTTGCATTTTTATTGCACTTTTGGGGCAAACCGCATAACAGGCTGTACAGCCGCAGCATAAATCATTGCCAATATATAATTTAGGCACACTCTTATTTTCCATAGCAACCTCAGCATCTATTTTATGGGCTTATTCAAACCATTCAGGATGTAATTTTTCAAGATACTTCTTTTTTTCGTGTGCAGACATATGCTTGGTTGGCACAAGTTCTCTGTTCTTCATACCTTCCATAAATTTATCCACCGTAGAAATCTGTTTGGCTGGCACACCTGCAACAACTGCACCGTCCGGAATATCCTTTGTAACAACACAGTGACCAGCAATAATTACGTTATTGCCAATGTGAACCCCCGGCATAATCAAAGAATGCACACCAATCATCACGTTATTTCCAACAACAGTGGGGGCGAAGCAATCTAGTTTGTTATATTCAGGATCAATGCCCCTCGCACACCATATTCCACCTTCATGATTCAAAAATTGCACGCCAAGTGTCACATCGACATGATTTCCCAGTTTAATCAGCCACGGCTCTGTACCAAATGCAATCTGAGGATCTGTAAGGACTTGGCAACCTTCCCCCATTCTAACGCCAAGATGCCTTGCATAGGCTGCCGCATCGTGACGAATATACATGTAATATACTTTTACAAGCTTTCTCATTACTTTCTTAATCATATCATTAAGCCTCGTTATTTAAATTTGATAATTTTGGTTTTTAGACAGATCCAAAATATTATTCCACCTAAAATCCCACCAACTGTATTATAAAAAATATCCGAAAATTGAAACGTGCCCAAGCGAAACAGCAATTGCAATATTTCTATCGACAGGCTAAAGCTAAAACTAATTCTTGCCGCTAATGTTGCAATATAGCGAAAGGTTATGCTTTTTAGTATTTTTTTATGTTCCGACCAGAACAACAGAAAAATAAACGGAAGCATCAATAAAATGTTTTCAAAGCATTCTGTTGTCAGCTTTAGATTTCCTTTTGAATCTGTTGTCCAGATCCACCATCCTCCCATGATATCACTTACCGGATTTGCCCATACGGTACGGTTTAGTAAGGTACGAAACAACATCATCACAGTAACGAAAATCAAAAGAAATCGAAGTCGACATTCAGAAGATTTTTTCAGTTCGCTCTTTAATGCCTTAAATGCAGTTTTACAGCCTCTTCCTGTATTAATTGGCTGATATGCATAGAGATAAAAGAACATCATAAACACCGTAAGGGTCAATGCAAACCAAAACGGTTGATATAATGCAATCAAAACATTCGTTATCACAGAACTTATAATTTCAATCAAATAAGCCCAGCCTCTCTTTCACACCTTCTTACTTTTTCTGTCTTGTCAGAAAAAGTTTTAAATTGTGTTTCAGTTTCATAATTTTCGTTTTTACTGTGTACTCATAGGTCACATACATACGTTCTTTCATACACTCCAATGTATAATTTCCAACGGTTCGCTCAGCATATTCATCAAATGTCACAATCTCATTCGTATGATTTTTTAGAACAGCAGCTAGCTGCTTATACCCCTGAGCCTTATCAGGTCTGACCCACTCATGCGCATGGAACACGGCTGTATAGTATCCTGAGTCCTTGATTTTGGGGCAGCCGCCAAATCGGCATGGGATACACAAAATTCCTTCTCGTTCCACTGGCTTTTCACTTTTACCATCTGAAATATACTTGAAGCCTGCTTTTTTCAACGCCCGCAATGTATTCAAATCATAGGAGTGTGCCGGTGCAAAAAACACATCTGTTTCGATTCCATGTTCCTTTAAGATTTTTTGACCTGCCAAAATTTTCTCTAATTGCTTTTCATAAGACAGCCCCGCAAACTCTGAACCAACACGGTTATTTACCATTCCTTTGTGTTGTGAAATGAAAATATGTTGATGTCCATGCATCGCTATTTTATATCCTTGTGCCTGAAGTTCTCTAACATATTCCCATAAGTTTTCGTTTGCCTCATTGATTTGCAGATCCGGGTCTTTGCAATCCGGTATCACACCAATTAACGGCTTTTTACCATAAGCATCCAACAATGCACACGCTTTCGCCCATTGTTCCCAGTTCATCGTCGGGCATATATCATCAAATCGAATCAAAATACAAGTTTTTTTCATGGGTCCTTCCTCAGTCCAAATTGAAACATCGCTCTATGTACCCAGCATTTCAATCTTCTCGTTGCCTTATATGCAAAATATTTATGTGCAACTTGTTTGAAGCTCATCATCCGGTAGTCATTCCAAAAAGCTTCTCTTGCTTCCGGTTTCGTACTGGGCTTAAATGCATTTGCCTGTTTTTTTATACCATCTTCCAATGGTACTTCTTGCTTTTCCAAATTCTCAATGGCATCTAATACTTCCATTGCAGTATGGTTCCTGACAATGGCAACAGAGCACCCCATATTATCATAAAATTCAGGAAGAATTGTATCAATACCCCAAAAATCCCCCATTGTAATATCTGCGGGCTTTAGGTATGTTGCAAAATTACACTTGTAGCAAGATGGCCGCAAACATAGATTAGAAAAAAAAATCGCATTCCATAAATGAGATGCTGCATAAGACCAATCGTCTTCTCTATCGTCTTCTCTATCGTCTTCTCTATCGTCTTCTCTATATATTAAGTGATGGTGATGATTTCTCCATCCGTATTTTTTGCCGCGGAAACGGTACCCTACAGGGGTATGATGTTTTTCACTTTCATAAAACTTCAAGAAATCATGCCATATTTTAGGGGAAGGAACTCCATGGCAGAAGAAATCTATTGTAAGTAAATTATCTCTGCTGACACGAAGTGCTGTCAAATAATTTATCAGCCCGGCCACTTGGCATGAGGTTCCTGTAAACAGCACCCATTTTTCTTCTTTTAACAGATGCGCGATTTCTTTATAACAATCACCCATGCTGCTTTGGACATACTTTGAATCCTGCATTCTTTGGACATCTGTCCATTGACTGCTTACGATATGAATGGGCTTCATATTTTCCAAAACACAACCACATACATAACCGTTTTTCTTTTCCAAAATATATTTGGCTACTGCCGGGAACAGCCCGCCTGATGCAGACTGTATTCTTGCAGGATCATTATACTTGACCGCAAAAGTTCTCATGATTTGTTCGTTCATTTTTATTTCCTTATAAAGCAGACTTCAAATACTCTAACGAATCTTCTCGAAAAGATTGTATCAATTTATTGCATTGGTAATAGTCAATAACATCGCTACACGTCGTGTCATTTTTCAAATTGCAGCATTCAAGATTCAATC
>ENA-OURS01000842-OURS01000842.1-human-gut-metagenome-genome-assembly--contig:-NODE-842-length-31717-cov-8.404618_pt1 | contig 31717 bp, 26 predicted proteins | sample MGYA00242109_ERZ509010 | MGnify/ENA primary metagenome ERZ509010 (study PRJEB26280, sample SAMEA2338774) | human gut metagenome | biome: human gut; feature: human-associated habitat; material: faeces... | reverse complement strand
TGTACAAGGGCGAGGAGCGGGACGGTGCCGGACGGAACCGCTACCGTCAGCTGAAAGTTCTGAGCGAGATGCTGGATCAGGGCTATCTGACGCAGGAGGAGTACGATGCGGCTGTGGCGCAGGAAATGGTGTTCAAAGAGGGCATCGCCGACGCCGACCGCTGGACGATCTGCGACAACTGCGGCTATGAGAACACCCGCAGCCACTTTACCGGCGAGGGGGATACCTGCTACTGCCCCCAGTGCGGCGAGCAGGTGGCCGTCAGCACCGACGCTTCCCAGCACATTTATTCGTGGTTCGTGGACGCTGTGATTGTGGACTTTGCCAGCTATCTGGCAGATCAGGACGGCAAGGTCTGGGATGACTTAAGCACTAACGACCAGAGCATCTACCTCAACCGCATCCAGAAGGGCGGCTACCATATTTATACCACCTTGGACATGGACGTGCAGAAGCAGGTGGATGCGGTTTATACCGACCTGAGCAACATTCCCACTACCCGCAGTGAGCAGCAGCTCCAGTCCGCCATCGTGGTCATCAACAACGAGACGGGCGACGTGGTTGCTTTGTCCGGCGGCGTGGGGGAGAAGACGACTTTCCTTGCCTACAACAAGGCTACGCAGGCGAAGCTCCAGACCGGTTCTTCCCAGAAGCCCATTTCCGTTTACGCCCCGGCCTTTGAGTCCGGCGAGGTCACCCCGGCGTCGGTGATGAAAGACCTGCCCATGACCTATATCGACGGCAACAACTGGCCGAAGAACGATAACCGGCAGTACCAGTACGCGAGGACTGTCTATCAGGGCATTGTTTCCTCCGTCAACACCGTTTCTGCCCGGACGCTGGACACCATCGGTGCGGATTACGGCTACAGCTTCGCCAAATATAACTTTGGACAAGCCTCCCTGACCGACAATTACCCTCTGCCCAACGGGCAGAGCCTGTCCGACGTGGGTCTGGCGCCTTTGGCGCTGGGCGCGCTGACGGTTGGTTCCACCGTGCGGGAAATGTCTGCCGCCTACGCGACCTTCGCCAACGACGGCGTTTACCGGGAGCCGAGACTGTTCACCAAGGTCTACGACAGCAATGGCCGGGTCGTGGTGGACAATGAGCAGGAGTCCCGGAAGATCCTCAGCCAGAAGACTGTGGATTATATGAACTACTGCCTGTTCAACGCGGCGAACAACGGCACCGGCGGTGCGGCCATCTTTGCGGGACAGAACATCGCGGGCAAGACCGGTACCACGTCTTCCAACCGCGACCGGTGGTTCTGCGGCTATACCACCCACTACACCGCAGCCGTATGGTGCGGCTACGACATCCCGGAGCAGATTTATCTCACCGGCAGCAGCGCCAACCCGGCGGCACGGCTGTGGAAGGCGGTCATGCAGCCCATCCACGACGGCCTGCCCAGAGAGGGACTGTATAACGGCAACGCCTTCCACAGTGTGGGCGTGTGTCTGGATTCCGGCAAGAAAGCCACCGCGGCATGCAGCGCCGACGTGCGCGGACTGGAGCGCGTGGTTTATGTGAACGTCTACGACGGCGACGAGCCGGAGGGAACCTGCGACAAGCACGTTCAGGTGGACTACTGCGTCACCGGCGGCGGTGTGGCGACGGACTACTGCTATATGTTCAGCGACGCGCAGATTGAGTCCCGGTCTCTTGTGAAGCTGACGCAGGCCGAGGTGGACGAGATCAAGGCGGCGGACGGCTTCGGGCTGAACGACATCTACACCGCCAACTACTATGTATATCTCATTGATTCCGACGGTAACCCCGCTTCGTGGCACGGGTTCTACAACAATCTGAACAACGGCGTGGATGCCCCCTATATCATGTGTCCGCTGCACAACCAGAGCTCCTGGGAGGAGTATCAGCCCGGCGGTACGGAGGAAGACACCACCGGCGGCTGGGACAACAGCTCGGACGGCGGTTGGCATGGCGGCTGGGACGGCTTCGTCGGCTGAGATAAGGAGAAAGAGGGAGGAGACCCAATGCTCTGGATTTCCGATGAATGGAAGGAATATGAGGTTTTGGACGCCAGCGGCGGCGAGCGGCTGGAACGGTGGGGCAAGTTCATTCTGGTGCGCCCTGACCCACAGGTGATCTGGGATACGCCACGGACGGTACCCCAATGGAAGCGCTATGATGCCCGCTACGTCCGCTCCAATACCGGCGGCGGACACTGGACGGACAACAAGCTTCCCGAACGCTGGCAGATTCACTATAAGGACTACCTGACCTTTAACGTCAAGCCCATGAACTTCAAGCACACGGGCGTTTTCCCGGAACAGGCGGCGAACTGGGATTTCATCCGGGAGAAGGTGGCGGCGGCTTCCGCCTGCCGCCCTGTCCGGGTATTGAATCTGTTTGCCTATTCCGGCGGCGCTACACTGGCGGCGGCCGCCGGGGGAGCGGAGGTGTACCATGTGGACGCCTCCAAGGGCATGGTGGCATGGGCGAAGGAAAACGCCGTGGCTTCCGGCCTTGCCGACCGGCCCATCCACTGGATCGTGGACGACTGCGGCAAATTTATCCAGCGGGAGATCCGCCGGGGACGGCGCTATGACGGCATTATCATGGACCCGCCCAGCTATGGCCGTGGGCCAAGCGGTGAGATCTGGAAGATGGAGACCAGCTTTTACCCCTTCTTACAGGAGACGGTGAAGCTGCTGTCCGACGACCCGCTGTTCGTCATCATCAATTCGTACACCACCGGGCTTGCGCCCTCTGCCGTGGCTTACGCTTCCAACGTGGTATTCGGGGCGGCGTATGGCGGCAAAACCGCTGCCGGTGAGCTGGGACTGCCGGTGAAGCAGTCCGGACTGGTTCTTCCCTGCGGTGCCACCGGACGGTGGACGCCGTAACAAATAGGAGGATGCCTGATTTGAGCGACATAATTTCTGTAGAGCATCTGGCATACACGTACCCGGGCGTGGAGGACACGCCCGGTGTTCCCGTGTTTGCGGATTTGAATCTGACCATTGAAGAAGGCAGCTTTGTTGCCGTACTCGGCACCAACGGCTGCGGAAAATCCACCCTTGCCAAGCATTTCAACGCCATTCTGCTTCCCTCCGGGGGAAAGGTCTACGTCTGCGGCATCGATACCGCCAACGAAGACAGGCTGATCACCATCCGCCGGAACGTGGGCATGGTTTTCCAGAACCCGGACAACCAGATCGTGGCGAATGTGGTGGAGGAGGACGTTGCCTTCGGCCCCGAAAATCTGGGCATTGCCAGCCCGGAAATTCGCCGCAGAGTGGACAGCGCCCTGAAACAGGTGGACATGTACGAGTACCGCACCCACGCGCCCCATTTGCTGTCCGGCGGACAGAAGCAGCGCATCGCCATCGCTGGCGTGATCGCCATGGAGCCGAAGTGCATCGTTCTGGATGAGCCCACCGCCATGCTTGACCCGAGAGGACGCCGAGAGGTGATCGACACCATCGGACGGCTGAACCGGGAGAAGGGCATCACGGTGGTTCTGATCACCCACCACATGGACGAAGCGGCCAAGGCGCAGCGCGTCGTGGTGCTGGATAAGGGGAAGGTTGCGGCGGACGGCACGCCGAAGGAGGTCTTCTCCCAGGTGGAGCTGCTGCACGACATCGGACTTGCCGCACCGGAGACGGTGGAGCTGTGCTGGGAGCTGAATCAGGAGGGCTTTGACCTTCCGCTGGATAAATTAGACCCGAAAGAATGCGCGCAGGCACTTTACGATATGGTGATGGCCTGACCCGCTGGGAGGTATTTTCTTGAAACCCATTCTGGAAGCGAAGAATCTCACTTATATTTACAGCGTCGGAACGCCCTTTGAGCATAAGGCGCTGGACGACATATCCTTTTCCGTAGAGCGGGGAGAGTTTATTGGCATCATCGGCCACACCGGCTCCGGAAAATCCACCCTGATGCAGCAGCTGAACGGACTGCTGAAACCCACCTCCGGCACGATGCTGCTGGACGGTCAGGACATCTGGTCGGACAAGAAGCTGACCCGGCAGGCGCGGTTCCGGGTAGGGCTGGTGTTCCAGTACCCGGAGTATCAGCTGTTTGAGGAAACCGTGTACAAGGACATTGCCTTCGGCCCCAAGAACATGGGACTCTCCCCGGAAGAGGTCGATCGCCGAGTCCGGGAAGCCGCCGGGTTCGTGGGGCTTACGGAGCAGCAACTGGAGGTTTCGCCCTTTGACCTCTCCGGCGGACAAAAGCGCCGGGTGGCCATTGCGGGTGTGATTGCCATGGAGCCGGAAGTTCTCATTCTGGACGAACCCACCGCCGGCCTTGACCCCGTGGGACGCTCGGAAATTCTGGGCAATATTCAGTCCTATCGCAAGGCGAAGAACGCCACGATCATGATGGTTTCCCACTCCATGGAGGACGTGGCGCGGCTGACGGATCGCCTGCTGGTGATGAACGGCTCCAAGCTTGCCATGGACGCGCCGCCAGCCCAGGTGTTTACCCACGCCGAAGAACTGACTCAAATGGGACTGAACATACCCCAGGTGACCCAGGTCTTCCTGGAGCTGAAAAAGCTGGGGCTGGACGTGAAAAACGTCTACACCATCGATCAGGCCGCGGCGGAGATCAGGCGGCTCAAGGAGGGGAACCGCCATGCTTAAAGACATTACCCTCGGTCAGTATTTCCCGGGCAATTCCGTCATTCACCGCCTCGACCCCAGAACGAAACTCATCGTGCTGGTCGTTTATATGGTGACGCTTTTCGTTGCCTCCGGGTGGGTATCCTACGGCGTGCTGCTCCTGTTCCTGCTGACAGTAATCAAAATTTCCGCCATTCCGGGAAAATCCATCGTCCGGGGCATGAAGCCGCTGGTGATGATCCTTGTTTTCACCGGCGTGCTGAATCTGTTTTTTAACAAGGACGGCAGGGTGCTGGTGGATTTCTGGGGCATTACCATCACCACCGGCGGCGCGGAGCGTGCGGCCTTTATGCTGGTGCGTATTCTGATGCTGGTCACTGCGACCTTCCTGCTGACCTACACCACCTCGCCCATCTCCCTGACGGACGGGCTGGAAAGTCTGATGAACCCCCTGAAGGTTATCAAGGTGCCTGTCCATGAGCTGTCCATGATGATGTGCATTGCCCTGCGGTTCATCCCCACGCTGATCGAGGAAACGGATAAGATCATGTCCGCCCAGAAAGCCCGTGGTGCGGACTTTGAAAGCGGCAAGCTGATGGAGCGGGCAAAGGCGCTGATCCCCATTCTGGTGCCGCTGTTTATCAGTGCGTTCCGCCGTGCGGACGAGCTGGCCACCGCCATGGAGTGCCGCTGCTATCAGGGCGGCGAGGGGAGAACCAAGATGAAGCAGCTGCATTATCAGCGTAACGACTTTGCCGCGTTCGGCGCGGCGGCGCTTCTGACAGCGGCGGTTATTATTCTGAAAAAGTTTGGTATGTGAGGAAAATATGCGCAATATCGCCCTGTTTTTGACTTATCTCGGCACCCATTACCACGGCTGGCAGGTGCAGAAAAATCTGCCCACTGTAGCGGAGACTATGGAGAAGGCCGCCGCCATGGTGGTTGGGCATCCGGTGCATATGACGGGCTGCGGCCGGACGGACGCGGGTGTTCATGCGCGGGTGTACGTGGCGAATTTCCGCACGTCCTCCACCATCCCGGTGGAGCGGCTGCCCTATGCGTTGAATACCCATCTTCCCTGCGACATCGTGGTGACAAAAGCCTTTGAGGTCCATGAGAATTTCAACGCCATTGGCTCCTGCGCCCGGAAGGAATACACCTATCAGATTTACAATTCCCGGCTTAAGAATCCGTTTTATGTCAATCGCGCGTGGTTTTACCCCCGGCACTTAGACGAGAACGTGATGCAGGCGGCGGCCAGCCAGTTTGTGGGTACCCACGATTTTGCCGCAGTAAGAAGCGTCGGCACGGATGTCAAATCCACCGTCCGCACTGTATACTATTACAATGTGGAGCGGCAGGGGGAGCTTGTCACCCTCAGGGTCTGCGCCAACGGTTTCCTTTACAACATGGCGCGGGCCATGGCGGGGACGGTAGTCTACACCGCCGAGGGAAAGATACGCCCTGAGGAGATCGGCGAAATTCTGGCCTCCGGCAACCGCACCGCCGCCGGCCCGACAGTCCCGGCGGGAGGGCTGTACATGACCCGTCTGTGGTATGACGATGGAATCGAAAAGTTTGAGGTCGGAAGCGACGGAAACGTCTGATACGGGGCGTTATCGTTCATAATTTGTTTTACCTTTTTCAGACGCAATATGCTATACTGCACCGAAAAGGAGTGAGCGTTATGCAGCCAAAAATGTGCAGCAAATGTAAGAAAAATATCGCCGTTGTGTTTATTACCAAAGTTGAAAACGGCGTTACCATGAATGAAGGCTACTGCCTGAAATGTGCCCGGAGTCTGGGAATTCCCCAGATCGATCAGGCCGTGAAGCAGATGGGCATTTCCGACGAAGACCTGGATATGCTCAGCGACGAAATGAGCAGCATGTTCGGCCAGAAGGACGACAGCGACAGCTCTGACGACGATGAGATCGACAGCCAGACCGCCACGTTTCCGCTGCTGAACCAGCTTTTCGGCAATACCCCCGCGCCCCAGCCCCGTCCTTCCAGAAAGGAAGAAGGAGAGCCGAAGGAAAAGAAAAAGTCCAAGCGGCATAAATTTCTGGACAGCTATTGCATGGACTTGACCGGCCGGGCACGGGAGGGCAAGCTGGATAAGGTCATCGGCCGGGATGTGGAGACGGAACGGGTCATCCAGATCCTCAACCGCCGCCAGAAGAACAACCCCTGTCTCATCGGCGAACCCGGCGTGGGCAAAACCGCCATTGCCGAGGGACTTGCCCAGCGGATTGCGGCGGGGGATGTCCCCTACAAGCTGCGGGATAAGGAGGTTTTCCTGCTTGACCTCACCGCGCTTGTGGCAGGTACCCAGTTCCGCGGGCAGTTTGAAAGCCGCATGAAGAGTCTGATCGGCGAGATCAAGGAGTGCGGCAACATCATTCTGGTCATCGACGAAGTCCACAATCTGGTGGGTGCGGGAGACGCGGAAGGCAGCATGAACGCCGCCAACATCCTGAAACCCGCTCTGTCCCGGGGGGAAATTCAGGTCATCGGCGCGACGACCTTCGCCGAGTACCGTAAGTATATTGAAAAGGACGCCGCTTTGGAGCGCCGTTTCCAGCCCGTCACCGTGGCGGAACCCACCATCGCCGAAGCAAGCCAGATCATGCAGGGCATTGCCAAATCCTATGCCGAGTTCCACGGGGTGGAGATTTCCCCGGAAATCGCCCGCCAGTGCGTCGTGCTTTCCGAGCGCTACATCACCGACCGGTTTCTGCCGGATAAGGCAATCGACCTGCTGGACGAAGCCTGTTCCGACGTCAACCTGCAATGCAAGGAAATTTCCCAGCTGGCCGAGCTGAAAAAGGAGCGGGACGACTACGAGCTGGAACTGCGGATGCTCAACGAAAATACGGAGAATCAGGACTATGAGCGCCTGGCGCTGATCCGCAGCAAGCTGATGCAGCTGGCGGCGAAGATCGAGGAGCTGGAAAAGCACCCCAAGCCCGCCGTGACCATGGAGAATCTGGCGCGGATCATCGAGCTGTGGACAAAAATTCCCGCTTCCAAGATCAAGGCGCAGGAGTATGAGCACATCAAGGGGCTGAGCGACCGCCTGAAAACCCACATCGTCGGTCAGGACGAGGCGGTAGACGCTGTGTCCCGCGCCATCCGCCGCAACCGGGTGGGCATTTCCCCCAAGAAGCGGCCCGTGTCCTTTATCTTTGTCGGCCCCACCGGCGTGGGTAAGACGGAGCTGGTCAAGCAGCTGGCAAGCGATCTGTTTGACAATGTGGACAGCCTGATTCGGCTGGACATGTCGGAATATATGGAGAAGCACACCGTCTCCAAGCTCATCGGTTCGCCTCCCGGCTATGTCGGTTATGACGAGGCCGGACAGCTGACGGAGAAGATCCGCCGCCGTCCCTACAGCATTGTGCTGTTCGATGAAATCGAAAAAGCGCACCCGGATGTGCTGAACATTCTGCTGCAGGTGCTGGACGACGGACGCATCACAGACGCGCAGGGCAGGGTGGTGAACTTTGAGAACACCATCATCGTCATGACCTCCAACGCCGGTTCCGAGGGCAGTGTCGGCGGCATGGGCTTTGGCCGCAGCGACGGCGACAAGGTGAAGGAGAAGACCATGAAGGCATTGCAGGGCTTCCTGCGGCCGGAATTTCTCAACCGTGTGGACGAGATCATCACCTTCAACCACCTGACGGAAGAAAACTTCCTCGGTATCGCGGACATCATGCTCAAGGAGCTGCAAGAGAGCCTTTCTACCCGCGGCCTGACCCTTTCCTGGGACGACGATCTGCGCCAGCTGCTGGTGAAGAAAGCCTATTCCGTGACCTACGGCGCGAGAAATCTCCGCCGCACTATCCAGAAGGAGCTGGAAGACCCGATTTCCGAAGCAATCATTGACAGTTTTGAGCATCCCATTTCCGCCATCCGCATCCGGGTGGAGGGAGAGACCGTCAAGCTGGACATTACCTGACATATGGGAGGGGAAAAATCCCCTCCCATTTTTTCACGAATGCTGTAAGTTTTTCCCCATTCCCGCGTCTAATGGGTGTAGGAGGTGAGGCCGTGACGGAGTTTGAACGGATATATCGGGCGTATTTTCAGGATGTGGAGCTGTACCTGCGGGCGATCAGTCATAACGAAAGTCTTGCGGAGGAGCTGACGGAACAGGTATTCTTTCAGGCGTTGAATGCTCTGCCGAAGTTTCGGGGCGATTGCGACGTCCGCACCTGGTTATGCTCCATGGCGAGAAACGCCTACCTCAGCCATCTGCGCAAGGAGCGCCCGTCCCAGCCCATCGACGAGCTGGAAATCAGCGACCCGAAGCAGGCGGTGGAGGAACAGATCATGGACGCCCAGCAGGCCATGGCCGTTCACCGGGTGCTTCACGACCTGCCAGAACCTTATAAGGAGGTTTTCTCCCTGCGGGTCTTCGGGCAGCTTTCCTTTGGTGACATCGGAAGCCTGTTCGGACGCACGGCAAACTGGGCCTGTGTGACCTACCACCGGGCAAGGCAGAAAATACGGGATGAAATGGGGGAATATGTATGAAACTATCCTGTAATGTGATCCGGGATCTGCTCCCGCTGTATGCGGAAAATCTGACCAGCGAAGAGAGCAACGCCCTCGTGGACGAGCATCTGTGCGGGTGCGACGAATGCGCGAAGCAGCTGGGGATTCTGAAAAAAGCCCAGGCGATTCCGGTGGAAACAGACGCGCCGGGACTGAAAAAGATCAGAAAGGCCATTGTGCGCCGCCGGGTTTTAGCGGTGACCATGGCTGTGATGCTGGTGATCACGCTCGTGCTGGGCGCGACGTTCCTCTGGGAAGCGCCGGTCTGGCTGGACGCAGATCAGGCGGTGAAGGAAGTCGTGAAGATGGAGGACGGCAGCATCCGTATCTACTATACGGACATTATTCAGGGAATCAGCAGTGAGGACGACATGGCCGGAAACAGGGGCACTCTGTGCTGGAGCTCATGGGGCAGGGTACACTTCGGGGAGCAAATGCCCCCTGACCCTTATGTTACGCCGGATGACGCGGGGGGAACCACAGCCTACAGCTGCTACGGTGACCCCACTTTGCCGGAAGAATTGCAGGAACTGGATGCCGCGCGGAACAATTATTGGTATATCAGCCCCAAGAATGGCAGGGCGGAGGTGCTTCTGCTGAAAGGGGAGGGGGACGTGGAAGCCCCTGAGGAGCCGCTTCTGACGGTCAGTCACAACGGGGCGATCTCCTGCGTCGTTCTCGCGGTCATGGCAATTATTTTGGCGATTCTGGCGTACCGTTTCAGAAAGCACTGGGGCGCCCCATGGCTGACCCATGGCGCCGCTCTTGCCGGGTGCGGGTGTGTGTCGCTTCTGGTCGTTTCCGGCGGGCAGTTTGTGGAGTTTTACGGCGACTACACGGCGCATGTGCTCAACGCCTGCATTTTGCTGATACCGATGTTCCTTACGGCGGTGTGCGCCATCCGTCTGCAAAAGCTGAAAGCGCAGGATAAGGGTTTATGAGGAAACATCCCGGAAGGACAGCCTTCCGGGATGTTCTGCGTTAACTTGTCAAAGAACCTCGTTCATTTTGTCTTCGACCTTCCAGGCAAGGTCTTCGGCCTTATTGGCGGCTTTTGCCGCCACGCGCCGCACGGGATTCTGCCTGGGCATCATCAGAACCGCTACCGCACCCGCAGCAGCGCCAAGACCGGCGGAAAGCATCCATCCTTTTGCGTTCATAAATTCTCCCTCCCTTCACAGGTAGTATACCCCAAAGGAAAAAAATCAGGACTGGAAGGTTTTTATCTTTGCAGATGGAAAAAGTTGTGATACAATAAACAAAAAACATGCCGGAGGCGGGATTATGTCTATTGATATATTACAAGAAAAGATTCGCAAGCTGAAGAATCCTTCCGTGGTGGAGCTGATGCTGCCGCTGACCGACTTGCCGCCCCGGTATACTCACGACGCTAAAGGGTACGGTGAATTCTGCCGGGACTTGCTCGGCGGGTTGAAAGGGATCATCCCGGCAGTTCGGCTGAGCTTCGGCGTGTTTGCCCTTCTGGGCGGCGATGGCTTGCAGGAGCTGGCGCAGACGCTGAACACCGCCCGGAACATGGGCTATTACACGGTGCTGGATTCGCCGGAACTGCTCAGCCCGACCACCGCCCAGATAACGGCGGAAGCGTTTTTCGGCGGGGAAACCGACTATCCCTGTGACGGGCTGGTCGTTTCCGGATACTTGGGCAGCGATATCATCAAGCCCTTCCTGCCCGGCTGCCGAGAGGGGAAGAAGGATTTGTTTGTGGCAGCGCGCACCGGCAACAAATCTGCCCCGGAATTGCAGGATTTGCTCTGCGGCTCCCGGCTGGTGCATACGGTGGCGGTGGATTTGATAAACCGGTTCGCGCCGGAGGCGATGGGAAAGCTGGGCTATTCCCGAATCGGCGCTCTGACGGCGGCCAGCTCCGCCGAAAGTCTGCGCAGTCTTCGCGGCAAGTATCCCCGGGTGTTTTTCCTGGTGGACGGCTACGATTCCCCCAGCGCCAATGCCAAAAACTGCTCTTACGCCTTTGACAGGCTGGGGCACGGCGCGGTGGTGTGCGCGGGGGAGACGATCACCTGCGCATGGAAGCAGGCACAGTCCGACGGCGGGGATTTTCTGGAACAGGCCGTGACCGCCGCGGAACGGATGAAGAAGAATCTGACGAGATATGTAACCATACTGTAAGGGAGGAAGCGCAATGCGTCGAACTGACCGGGAAGTGACCGACCCCGCCGAGATCACGGAGATGATGACCCGCTGCGAGGTGCTTCATCTGGCGCTGAACACGGACACAGTACCCTACATTCTCCCCGTGAACTTCGGAATGGAGCCGGACGGAATGACCCTGTACATCCACGGCGCGTGGGAGGGAACGAAGTATACCCTGATAGAAAAGGACAACCGCGCCGGCTTTGAGCTGGACTGTACCCACAGTCTGGTTCTGGAAAATGGGGCGTGTTCCATCAACTACGAAAGCGTCATCGGCTGGGGCTATCTGGAGGACCGTGGCCGAGCCGGAGGAAAAGCGCAGGGCACTGGATTTGATCATGAAGCAGTACCGGGGCGAGGATTTCCCATACAGCACTGCCGTGATACCCAAAACCCGTGTACTTCGTCTGCGGGTGCAGGCGCGGACGGCGAAACGGAGACGCATGGGATAATATGTACCGGGGCGAACTGCCCCGGGGTGTTATCGGACACCAGCTGTACCCTGACGGGCGGCGGTGTTTTCCGTGATGTCGTCCATCCCGTCCAGAGGGCCGTTGCCGTTGTCGATGGTGGCGTTGGTAGAAGGCTCAACGCTGGGCATCGTGGTGGGCGCGGTGGTAGCCCGGGTCGTCTCAGTGGTCGCGGCGGTAGGCGTCGTGGTGGGAACGGTAGTGTTTCTGCTGGGGTCCTGGTTGGTGCAGCCGCAGCCGGTAAACAGCGCCGCGGTAAGGACGAGAACCAGTACGAGAATGGCATATTTTTTCATGTTTTTACCTCCAAATGAATCTTGCTTCAAACGTATTATTTCCCGTATACCGGGGTTTACGCTGGTAATAATACCCAGTTTTCTGCAACTTTATAAGAGCAAACACTTTTTCTTCCGTTTCCTGCGAAGTGGACGTTTTCTTTATTTTCTTTTGCAAGTTAGCATATGATAACTCGCAAAATCGGATTTTCTGAAATTTTTTGTTGCTTTTTCTTGCATAGACATGTATAATGAATGGGAATAAAAAAACGAAGGAGAGTTCTGTGCAATGAAGAAGCTCGCTGCTAAGAAAAATGTGGAGTGCATGGCATGTCTGCAATGCGTCGCTGCCTGTTCCGAGGCGTTCTATAAGGAATTTGACGAGGAGAAGAGCTGTGTCCGCATCGTGGCCAAGGGTGCCGGCGCCAAGCCCAATACCTGCATTCAGTGCGGCAAGTGTATGCGTACCTGTGAGCACGAAGCCATCACCCAGAACCCCAAGACCGGCGTGTACATGATCAACAAGAAGAAGTGCGTCAGCTGCGGCAAGTGCGCCGAAGCCTGCCCCATGCACGTGATCGTGTTCGAGGAAGGCAGCCCCGCCTCCAAGTGCATTGCCTGCGGCATCTGCGTCAAAGCATGCCCTATGGAACTGCTGGAAATCGTTGAGAAATAAGTTGCATGACTGGATGGGCAGCCTTTGGCTGCCCATCTTTCCATTTTTAAGAAAAGGCTAAAAATGAAAAATAGGCTTGTAATCCCGGCGGCATCATGATATAATGTTCCCTAGTGTATCTTCGACTACTATCCCTCAGGAGGAACAACATGAGCGGACGCTATGAAAGAAAAAAGCCACAGAACCAAAGTACGGGCGGCTGGAAGAAGACCGTTCTGATCGTGGTTCTGGTTATTGTAGTTTTAATTGCTGCGCTGGTAGTTGCAGGTGTGGTGTATTACAACTCCATGCTCAATAAAATGAATCAGGTGCAGGTGCCGACCATCAGCCGAACCGAACCGACGGCGGAGCCGGTGGAGACGACGGCTGCCACGGAAGCGACAGCTGCCACGGTGGAGACAACGGCTGCTACCGAGCCGCATGTTGCTTCCAGCGCGGACTATATCAATATTCTTCTGGTTGGTCAGGCTGCCCGTGAGGGAGAGGCTGAGCGGTTTGCCGATACCATGATCCTGTGTACGGTGAATACATACGAAAAAACCGTGACGCTGACCTCACTGCTCCGGGATACGCTGGTTCAGTATCCCAACTATACGGATACCAACGGAAAGAAGCACAGCGGCGGCAAGATCAAGCTTACCAGCATCTACCACAACGGCTACATCTGCACCAACAGCACGGCGGATGCCATGGGCCTGATGAATCAGACGCTGTATTCCAACTTCGGCATTGAAGTTGACTACGATGTGGAGATCGACTTTGACGCATTTATCAAGGCAATCAATCTGCTGGGCGGTATTAATGTTGAGCTGACTGCGGCGGAAGCCAACTATCTCAACGACTTCCATGACCGCTATTACTACGAGGTGAAGGAAGGCAAAAACTGGCTGGACGGCTCTACCGCCCTTGCTTACGTCCGTATGCGGAAGGCGGAGGGCGACGGCGAAAGCGACATCAAGCGTACCGCCCGTCAGCGTCAGTTTATGGAGGCATTGCTGGCCAAAGTCAAGAAGATGAGCCTTTCCGACGTGCAGAATCTGGCAAATGAGGTTTTGCCGCTGGTGTCCGTGAGCATGACCAATTCCCAGATCACGGATCTGCTTATGAAGATGCTGCCCATGCTGTCCGGTCTGGAAATCAAATCCAGCGGCACCTGCCCGGTGCGTGCCAGAGGCTACTCGTGGGGAGATATGGTGGACATCTACGGAGACGGTCAAATCCACAGTGTCATGCTGTACGATAAGGACAAGAACGTGGCCTACATGCGGGCGATCACCGAGGGCGAGGGCGAGATCCCCGAGACGGTGCCGATTCAGGACTAAGTTGTAATGGAAGAATTGCGGGAAAGCGGTGCTTTCCCGCAATTTCTTTCTGCGGGGCATTTGTTACATAAATTTCATGTTTGTCATAATTGCAAACCGCCGGGGAATATGCTATACTGTACTATAGTTTACACCCGGAGGCGTTTATGACTGAGTTGACTGAATTCCAGCGGAAACTCTCCGCTTTACTGCCCGATGTGGAGCTTCGGTTTGAAGAAGCTCTGGCAAAGCATACCTCCTTTCGCATCGGCGGAGACGCCGAGGTAATGGCGTTTCCCAAAACCAAAATCGAACTGGCGGATATCCTGAAAGCCTGCGCCAAGCTGAACTGCAAATGCGCCATTCTGGGCGCGGGAACCAACGTGCTGGCGCCGGATGAGGGTGTCCGGGGGCTGGTGGTCTGCCTGAAGGATTGCCTTGGCGGCATGGAACGGCTGGACGAGACCCACATTCGGGTGATGGCGGGCGTGACCATGGCACGGGCGGCGGTGAACGCTGCGAACATGGGTCTCACCGGTATGGAATTCGCCCACGGCATACCGGGAACCGTCGGCGGCGGCGTGTATATGAACGCCGGGGCTTACGGCGGCGAGATTTGCCAGATCTGCGAAAGTGTTGAGGTCATGGATTTGGACGGCAATCTTTCCCGTCTGTCCAACGCCGAGATGGCCTTCTCCTATCGTCACAGTGCGCTGGAAAACCGGACGGGAATCGTGGTCAGCGCGGTTTTTGCCCTGAAAAGGGGAAACTCGGAAGAAATCTGGGCAAAAATGAAGGAGCTGATTGCCCGCCGTACCGCTTCCCAGCCGTTGGACGTTCCTTCGGCCGGTTCTGCATTCAAACGCCCGACGGGCGGTTATGCGGCGGCGCTGATCGAAGAAGCGGGACTGAAGGGCTATCAGGTAGGCGGCGCGGCGATCTCCGCGAAGCACGCCGGGTTTGCCGTCAATCTGGGCGGCGCGACGGCGGCGGATGTGAAGGCTCTGCTGTCCCAGGTGTCCGAGCAGGTCTATCAGAAAAGCGGCATCCGGTTGGAGCCGGAGGTTCGCATCTGGTAATGTATAGATAACATTCGGAAAGGTGGTCTCCCCATGGCAAGCTCTTTTTCCTCTGCCGCCAAGGCGGAGGTCTGCCGGATTATGCCCCAGAAACATTGCTGCGCTCTGGCGGAGTGCTTTGGCGTTCTGCTGTTTGCCAACAATTTCTCCGCTGACGGTATTAAAATCATCACCGAAAGCCGGGATTTTGCTTATATTCTGCCGAAGTTGTTCAAAAAAGCGTTTGATCTGTCCTTCGACAGCTACCCCAGCCTTGCGTCGCCGGGAAAGCTGGTGTTCCAGATATGGGACAGCGATAAAATCGAGACGATCATGGAAGCCTTCGGCTTTGACGCGCAGGACACACTGGCGCTCCATGTGAACCTGCCGGTTGTGGAGGAGGACTGCTGCAAGGCGTCGTTCCTCCGGGGTGCGTTCCTCGCCGGGGGAAGCGTCACCGACCCGGGGAAGGGCTATCATATGGAGCTGGCGACGACTCACCAGAGCGTTGCCCGGGAGACGGATTCGCTGATGCGGGAGGTCATGGGCTTTTCCCCAAAGATGGCCAGCCGAAGCGGGGGACAGGTGCTGTACCTGAAGCACAGCGAGCTGATCTCCGATTTTCTCACGTTCCTCGGCGCACCGGTGGCGGCCATGGGCATTATGGAAGCCCGGCTGGAAAAGGAACTGAACAACAAAGTCAACCGCCGCTGCAACTGCGACGACGCCAACACCTCCAAGGTGGTGGAGGCCGCGCAGGAACAGCTTGCGGCAATTCGCATGATAAGAGAGACGGGCGCGATGGATAAATTGCCCGAAAAGCTCAGACGGGCGGCGATTGCCAGAGAGGAAAACCCCTCCGCGTCATTGTCCGAGCTGGCGGGAATGATGGAGCCGCCCATTACGAAGCCCGCCATGGGCAGCCGTATGCGGCGGTTGCTGGAGCTGGCGGAAGAGGTGAAGGCATGAGCTTTGTACATTTGCATGTCCATACGGAATACAGCTTACTGGACGGTGCATGCCGCATTGACGGCATTATGGATCGTGTCAAGGAGCTGGGGCAGACCGCCATTGCCATCACCGACCACGGCGTGATGTACGGCTGTATTGACTTTTATAAAGCCGCCAAAGCCGCCGGAATCAAGCCCATCATCGGCTGCGAGGTCTACGTCGCCCGCCGGGGCATGGCCGATCGCGTTCATGGAATTGATAACGACCCCTACCATCTGGTGCTTCTGTGCGAAAACCGAAAGGGGTACGAAAACCTCTGCTATCTGGTGTCGGAAGCCTTTATCCACGGCTTTTACGGCAAGCCCAGAATCGACCTTCAGCTGCTCCAGCAGCACCACGAGGGGCTGATCGCCCTGTCCGCGTGCCTTGCCGGTGCCATTCCGCAGTACCTGATGGAAGAAGACTACGATTCCGCGAAGGAATACGCAAAAAAGATGTCCGGCATTTTCGGGGAGGGGAATTTCTTTCTGGAAATGCAGGATCACGGCATTCCGGAGCAGCGTCCGGTAAATCAGGGTATCCAGCGCCTTGCCCGGGAGCTGGGACTGCCGTTGGTGGTGACCAACGACGCCCACTACCTGCGCAAAGAGGACGCAGAAATGCAGGACGTCCTGCTGTGCATCCAGACCGGCAAGACCGTGGACGACACCAACCGGATGAAATTCCAGACGCAGGAGTTCTACCTCAAGAGCGAAGACGAGATGAAAGGTCTGTTCCCCGGCTGCGAGGAAGCCTTTGAAAACACCGTCCGCATTGCCGAGCGGTGCAATCTGGAATTTACCTTCCACGAATATCATCTGCCCTCTTACCCGGTACCGGAGGGGTATACGGACGAGGAATATTTCCGTAAGCTGTGCGCTGAGGGCTTTGCCGAGCGGTATCCTGACGCGCCCGAAGCATACCGGGAGCGGCTGGAATATGAGATCGGCGTCATCAGTCGGATGGGTTATGTAAACTACTATCTCATCGTCTGGGACTTTATCCACTACGCCAAGGTCAACGGCATTCCCGTGGGGCCGGGACGCGGTTCCGGTGCGGCTTCCATTGTGGCATACTGTATGCACATCACGGAAGTCGACCCCATGAAGTATAACCTCATTTTCGAGCGGTTTCTCAACCCGGAACGGGTGAGTATGCCGGATTTCGATACGGATTTCAGCCCGGAGCGTCGGGGCGAGGTCATGGAATACGTCATGGAGAAATACGGCGCGGATCATGTTGCCCAGATCGTCACCTTTGGCACCATGGCCGCCCGGGGCGCCATCCGGGACGTTGGCCGGGCGCTGAACTTCTCCTACGCGGAGACGGATGTGGTGGCCAAGCTGGTGCCCACCATGCCGCTCCACCTGACGCTGGCGGAGGCTATGAAGATTTCCCCCAAACTCAAGGAGATGTACGACGGCGACCAGCGGGTCAAAACGCTCATCGACACGGCTATGCGTCTGGAGGGAATGCCCCGGAATACGTCCACCCACGCCGCCGGCGTGGTCATCACGGCGCAGCCGGTCAATACCTATGTACCGCTGTCCCGGAACGACGATACCGTGGTCACCCAGTACACCATGACCACAATTGAAGAGTTGGGACTTCTGAAAATGGACTTTCTGGGTCTGCGGAACCTGTCGGTGATTCAGGACGCGGAAGCGCTGGCGCGGCAGGAAAATCCCAATTTTCAGATTGCAAAAGTGCCGGACAACGACCCGGAGACCTTTGCTATGCTGGCCGAGGGCAAGACGCAAGGCGTTTTCCAGATGGAATCCACCGGCATGACCGGGGTGTGCGTCAGCATGAAGCCCACCTCCATCGAAGACCTGACAGCTATCGTGGCGCTCTACCGCCCCGGCCCTATGGAATCCATTCCCAAGTTCGTTGAAAATAAGTTCAACCCCGGGAAAGTGACTTACAAAACGCCCCTTCTGGAGCCAATTCTGAAGGTGACCTACGGCTGTATCGTCTATCAGGAGCAGGTCATTGAGATTTTCCGGACTTTGGGCGGCTACTCCATGGGTCAGGCGGACAACATCCGCCGGGCAATTTCCAAGAAAAAGCAGAAGATCATTGACGCCGAGCGGAAGACCTTCGTTTACGGCGACCGGGAGCAGAAAATCGACGGCTGTATCGCTCGGGGCGTACCCGAGGCGGTGGCACAGTCGATTTACGACGAAATCGTGGATTTCGCCAATTACGCTTTTAACAAGGCCCACGCGGTGTGCTATGCAGTGGTCGCCTACCAGACGGCCTACCTCAAGTGCCACTATCCAAGGCAGTACATGGCGGCGCTGATGACCTCCGTTCTGGACTCTGCCACCAAAATCTCCGGTTATATCGCCGAGTGCCGGGAGCTGGGAATCCCGGTTCTGCCGCCGGACATCAACCATTCTGAGGACTACTTCACCGTCGAGGGCGACGCCATCCGCTTCGGTCTCGGCGCGGTGAAAAACGTTGGTCGGGGCCTCATCCGCTCCATGGCGGCCAAACGGGCGGAGGGCGGCGCTTTCCGCTCTCTGGAAGATTTTCTGGAACGGATGGGGGAGGGCGAGCTGAACAAGCGCGCCGTGGAAAACTTCATCAAGTGCGGCGCGATGGACTGCTTCGGCTATCATCGCAGCGAGCTTCTGGCGGTATACGACCAGATGATGGACAGCGTGTCCGCCTCCCGGAAGAAGAATCTGGAAGGGCAGATGGGTCTGTTCGCCATGCTGGACGAGGACGACGAGGCGGGCAAGGTGCCGATCCCCAAGCTCAAGGAGCTTGACAAGGGGGAGCTTCTCTCCATGGAGAAGGAGACCACCGGCATCTACATTTCCGGCCATCCCATGGACGATTACCGGCCGTACCTGCGCAACACCCACGTTGTCCACATCGGCAGTCTCATGGAGGAGGACAACGGCTTTCAGGACGACCAGATCATCAGCGTTGCGGGTATTGTCCAGACCGTGAAAATGAAGACCACCCGGAACAATTCCATGATGGCGTATGTCACGGTGGAAGACGATACCGCGTCCATAGAGATGCTGGCATTTTCCAATGTGCTGGATCAGTACGGCGGCTACCTCCGGGAAAACAGCGCCGTGGTCATCACCGGGCGGCTGTCCCTCCGGGACGATAAGGAGCCGCAGATCGTCATCAACCGCGCCCGCCCCATTTCGGACTACGCCGACGGCAGCGCGCCGCCGGAGCAGCCGCAGAATGTGAATAAGAGCGGCACATTGTACCTTCGGCTTCCCGGGGAGGAAGGGATGCTGTATCCCAAGATCCGGTGCATTCTGAACATGTTCCCCGGCGAAAGCAAGGCTGTGCTGTTCTTTGCGGACACCGGCCGGCGCAGGGGCACGCAGTGCTGCATCCGGGAAAGTATGCTTTCTGAGCTGAAAAATGTGCTCGGAGAAGTAAATGTTGTACTGAAATAGCTTTTCTTTTAGAACATATTGTGGTATAATAATCAATCAAGAGGAGTTGATGCCGTGAAAAAGCGAATATGGCTGCTTCTTCTGATCGTCCTCGCGTCGATTTTGCTGACCGGCTGCGCCTTGCAGACGGTGGATGAAATGTATGCGCTGCCAAAGCGCTCGAAAGAGTATGACAGTCTGCAATCCGCCATCGATTCCGCCATGTACGGCCTGAGCTATTCCGCGCCGGTCTCCGGAGAAAACCAGCAGACGGTGCAGATGGCAGATCTGGACGGCGACGGCGTGGAGGAATATATCGTCTTTGCGCAGGGAAACTCTGCCAACCCTTTGCAGGTGCTGATTTTCCGGCAGGAGAAGGACGGCACGTGCCGCCTGATGGAGGTCATCCAGAGCAATGGCTCCGCCTTTGAGCAGGTGGAATACGTGCAGATGGACAACGCCCCCGGCTACGAGCTGGTGGTCGGTCGGCAGCTCAGCGATCAGGTACTGCGCAGTGTGTCGGTGTACTCTTTTTCCAGCGGCAGCGCCGAGCAGCTGATGATGGTGGGCTACTCCAAATTTATTACCTGCGACTTGAATGACGACGGATGCAGCGAGCTGATGGTCATTCTTCCCGGTGAATCGGAAACCGGGACAGGCTCTGCGGTGCTGTACCGGATGCAGGACGGCAATATTGAACGCTCGGTGGAGGTCAACGTGTCGGAGGACGCGACCCACATCCGGCGGATCACGGTGGGACGGCTGCTGGGCGGAACGCCCGCGGTGTTCGTCGCCAGCGCGGTGAATAACAGCGCCATCGTAACCGACGTATTTGCCTGGAGAAACGACCGCTTTTCCAATATTTCCTATTCCCGGGATTCGGACACCAGCGTCCAGACCTTGCGGAACTATTACGTCTACGCCGAGGACATCGACGGCGACGGCGTGATGGAGCTTCCCAGCCTGATCACCATGAAGCGTGTCTTCCCGGAACAGGAGGGCAAGCAGAAATTCCTCATCCGCTGGTTCGCCATGGATCTGGAGGGCAGGGAAATGGACAAGTTCTTTACCTTCCACAATTACTTAGGCGGCTGGTACATGCAGCTGGCGAGCAGCTGGGCGCCGCGGGTGTCGGTGGATCAGGACGGCGGCCGGTATACGTTCTATGTATGGGATGAGGACTACCGGGAAGCCTCCGACGTGTTCTCCATCTACGTACTCACCGGCGGAAGCCGGGAGGAAGACGCCACGGTGGACGGCCGGTTTGCCTTCTATCGTGCGGAGGGGGTGGTCTACGCCGCGAAGCTGGAAGCGAATGCGGCGGAATTCGGCATTACAGAGAATCAACTTATCAACAACTTCCATCTGATTCAGCAGGATTGGAAAACGGGAGAGACTTGAGGGGTGTCATATGAAAAAAGTATTGATTATGGAAGATGAACTGAATATCCGAAGCTTTGTGGTCATTAACCTGAAGCGGGCGGGGTACGACGCCATCGAGGCGGGGAACGGTCAGGAGGCGCTGGACGCCATCGCTCAGACCCCGGACATTGGCGTTGCCATTCTGGATATTATGGTGCCGGGGGACATGGACGGCTTTGAGGTCTGCCGCCGTATCCGCGCCTCCAACAAGCAGATGGGTATTATCATGCTCACTGCCCGCACGCAGGAGATGGACAAGGTCACCGGCCTGATGACTGGCGCGGACGACTATGTCACCAAGCCCTTTTCTCCCGCCGAGCTGACTGCCCGCATTGACGCGCTGTACCGCCGTATCGGCGGCGACAGTTCCGCCAGCTCCGAGCTGCTGACGCAGGGACCCTTCGTGATGAACACCCGCAACCACACGCTGGAGAAGAATGGGAACCGTATCCGCCTGACGCAGGTGGAGTACGCGATCCTGAAGCTGTTCATGCAGAATCCGGGCAGAGCGCTTTCCCGTGAGGACATTCTCTCTGCCGTCTGGGGACGGGATTACGAGGGCGAGCTGAAGATCGTGGACGTGAACATCCGCCGTCTCCGCCTGAAAATCGAGGACGATACTTCCAATCCCACCTATATCACCACGGTCTGGGGTCTGGGCTACAAGTGGGGCGCCTAACCCGGAATGAACATGAAGTCCATGAAAAAGACGGGCGGCCTGCGAAGACGCTGGCTGCTGAACACCGTCGGCGTTGTCTTCGCCCTGGGGCTGGTGTGCGTGATGGCGGTAACGGCGTCCTACGCCACCTACTACTACTCCAACATGCAGTCTGACATGGAAAACCGGGCGAAAACCACTACGGATTTTTTTGCCGACTATATCAATCAGGACTACGGCGACTACTACCAGTCCTGTATCACCTATGCCAAGACCTTTGAGGACAAGGGCAAAATTGAGCTGCAATTTATCAACAATCAGGGCAGTCTCGTGGCGTCCTCCTACGGCCCCTGGGCGGGGCCGTCTCCCAGCACGTCGGATATCTGGGACGCCATCAGCATCCGGGACAAAAGCTCCTACATCGGCCGCGACCCGGACACCGGAGAACGCATCATGGCGGTTTCCTGCCCCATGATCTATTCCAACGGCGAGGTCATCGGTGTGCTGCGCTACGTGACCTCCACCCGGCTGGTGAACAGGCAGATCATTCTGGTGTGCTTGGTTTGCTGCTTTGTGCTGACGGTGGTGCTGGCGGTGGTGCTGCTCAGCAGCGGCTACTGCATCCGCTCCATCTTAAATCCTGTGGCGGAGATCACGGAAAAAGCCCAGAGAATCGCCTCCGGCAGCTACGGCGTCCAGATTCAGACGCCCTTCAAGGATGAGATCGGCGATCTGGCGGACACCATCAATGAAATGTCCACAAAAATCGCCCAGAACGAAAAAATGCAGGCGGAGTTCGTCTCCCAGCTGTCCCATGAGCTGCGCACCCCTCTGACCGTTATCAACGGATGGAGTGAGACGCTGCTGGCCGGAGACGACCTGAACGACGACACCCGGCAGGGCATGAAGATCATTTCCAGCGAGGCAAAGCGCCTGACGGAAATGGTCATGGATCTGCTGGACTTCACCCGGATGCAGGACGGCCGCATGACCCTGGCCGTGGAAATGACGGATATCCGGGGCGAATTCGAGGACACGGTGTATATGTACGGCGGCCGTCTGGCACAGGACGGCATTCAGCTGGTCTATCTGGACAACGACGAGGACATTCCGGAAATTCCCTGCGACCCCCAGCGGATGCGGCAGGTGTTCCTGAATCTTCTGGACAACGCCGCCAAGCATGGCGGCTCGGGCAAGCGTATTGAGGCCTCCATGTCCTATGACGGCAAAGATGTGATCGTCTATATCCGGGACTTTGGCCCCGGTATTCCGGAGGACGAGCTGCCGCTGGTGAAGAAAAAATTCTACAAAGGCAGCTCCAGCGTCCGGGGCACGGGCATTGGCCTTGCGGTGTGCGACGAGATCGTGGAAATGCACGGCGGCACGCTGACGCTGGAAAACGCCGAGGGCGGCGGCACGCTGGTGACCATCCGTCTTCCGGCGGAACATTAAGGAGAAACCATGGCAAACAAAGAAACCGAGAACTGTGAAAAATTCAAGACCATGATCGGTGGTCAGGCACTGATCGAGGGCATCATGATGCGCGGCCCGGAGAAGGACGCTATCGTCATCCGGGGCAAGGACGGCTTGACCGTGGAGGTTTCGCCGCGGAAGCTGAACCCGCCCGGCTCATGGAAAAACTGGCCGTTTATCCGGGGCATTTTCAACTTCTTCGACGCGCAGATCGTGGGCGTGAAGGCGCTGCTGCGGTCTGCTGATCTGGCTCCCGACGAAATGCAGGAGGAGCCGTCCAAATTTGACAAGTGGCTGGAAAAGAAGCTGGGAAGCGAAGCCTTTCAGAAGGCCATCGTCGGCATTGCCGTGGCCATGGGACTGCTGCTTTCCATCGGCCTGTTTTTCCTGCTGCCCATGGTCATCGGCGGATTTTTTGACAAAATCATTACCAGTACGCTGCTTCTGAATCTGGTGGAGGGCGTCATCCGCATGGTGATCTTCATGGCCTATATGATTCTGATATCCCGGATGCCGGATATGAAGCGGGTGTTTTCCTACCATGGCGCGGAGCATAAGACCATCCGCTGCTACGAGGCGAAACTGCCCCTGACGGTGGAAAATGTGCGTAAGATGACCCGGCTGCACCCCCGGTGCGGCACCAGCTTCCTTCTGGTGGTCATGGTGATCTCCATTCTTGTGTTTTCCATCGCGTCGTCAGCGCTGCTGGCGATCTTCCCCGGACTGGAAACCATCCGCGGCACCTTCGGTTATCGGATGCTGATGATCGTCTTCAAGCTGCTGCTCCTGCCGGTGGTGGTGGGCATCACCTACGAGATCAACCGCTGGTGCGGAAGAAACGACAACGCTTTTACCCGGGCGCTTTCTGCGCCGGGCATGTGGATGCAGCATTTTACCACCAACGAGCCGGACGACTCCATGATTGAGGTGGGCATTGCGGCGGTACAGGCCGTGCTGCCGGAGAAGGAGGGTTCTGATCGTTGGTGAAGCAATACGGCCAGCTGTATCTGGACACCCGCCATGCGCTGCTGGAAACCGAGGACGTCCAGACGGCGGGGATGATGGCGCGGCAGCTGCTGTGCCATTTTTCCGGGAAAAGTCCGGAAGCCATTCTGGCAGACCGTGACCTGTATGCGTCGGAGCAAGTTTGCCGGGATATGAGCCGCGCCGTCCGGCGGCTGCTGGACGGGGAGCCGCTGGCCTATGTGCTGGGGGAGTGGGAGTTTTACGGCCTGCCCCTTCGGGTGACGCCGGATGTGCTGATTCCCCGGGACGATACCTGCGCCGTGGCCGAGCTTGCCATCCGCAAGGCGCTGTTTCTGGAGCAGGATCCCCGGATACTGGATTTGTGCTGCGGTTCCGGCTGCATCGGCCTTGCCATTGCCAGCCGGGTCAAGGACGCGAAGGTGACGCTGGCAGATTTGAGCATGGAGGCGCTGGCCATCGCCAAGGAAAACACCGGCCTGAACCGTCTCGGCGGGCGGGTGCGGTGCGTTCAGGCGGACGCCACGAAGAAAGCCCCGGCATTTCTCGGGAAATATGATATGATCGTCTCCAACCCGCCCTACGTTACCGGGGCGGAAATGCAGGCGCTTCCCCACAGCGTCAGGGACTTTGAGCCGGAAATGGCGCTTTACGGCGGGGAGGACGGTCTGGACTTCTACCGCGCCATCGTGGAAAACTACACGCCCGCGCTGAAGAAGGGCGGATTTGTCTGCTTCGAGTTCGGCATGGGACAGGGAGACGATGTGTGCCGGATTCTGGAAGAAAATGGGTATGCCATTCTGGAACGAACCAGAGATTATAATGACAGAGAACGTGCCGTGCTTGCCCAGTACGGCAGGAAGGAAGATTGATTATGGCTACAAAGAAAACGGTTTATGAAGCCCCCGCCCCCGCGTCGGACAAGAAAAAGGCATTGCAGACGGCCCTTGCCCAGATCGACAAGAACTTCGGCAAGGGCACGGTCATGCGTCTGGGCGACCGCCCGGAAATGAACGTGGAGGCCATCCCCACCGGCTCTCTGGCGCTGGATGCGGCGCTGGGTATCGGCGGCGTGCCCAAGGGCAGAATCATTGAGATTTACGGCCCCGAATCCTCCGGTAAGACCACGCTGGCGCTGCACATTCTGGCAGAAGCCCAGAAGCGGGGCGGCGAAGTGGCCTTCGTGGACGCGGAACATGCCCTTGACCCTGTGTATGCCGCCGCGCTGGGCGTGGATACGGACAATCTGCTGGTGTCCCAGCCCGATACCGGCGAGCAGGCGCTGGAGATTACCGACGCGCTGGTTCGCTCCGGTGCCGTTGACGCGGTGGTTGTGGACTCCGTGGCCGCGCTGGTTCCCAAGCAGGAAATCGAGGGCGAAATGGGCGACACCTTTGTCGGCCTTCAGGCGCGTCTGATGTCTCAGGCGCTGCGGAAGCTGGCAGGCACCATTGCCAAGACCAACTGTGTGGTCATCTTCATCAACCAGCTGCGTATGAAGATCGGCGTGATGTACGGCAACCCGGAGACCACCACCGGCGGCAACGCGCTGAAATTCTATTCCTCCGTCCGTCTGGACGTGCGCCGCATTGAGTCCATCAAGGAGGGCAATAACGTCATCGGCAACAAGACCCGCGTCAAGGTGGTCAAGAACAAGGTCGCGCCCCCCTTCCGGGAAGCCGTGTTTGAGATTCTCTACGGCAAGGGCATTTCCAAGTGGGGCGAGCTGGTGGATCTGGCGGTTCAGCTGGACATTATCCAGAAGAGCGGCAGCTGGTTCTCCATGGGCGACGAGCGCATCGGTCAGGGCGCGAACTCCGTGAAGGATTACCTCATCGCCAACCCCGACATCGCCGAGAAGGTGGAAGCCGAGGTGCGGGAGAACCTGTGGAAGCTGAACAACGGCGCGCCCAAGGCCCCCGCCAAGGCTGCCGATAAGGCGGTAGCCGTCAGCGCCGACGATTTCGACGATGAAGGTTGAGTCCCTGAAAACGTCTCCCGACCGGGCAGGGCGCTATTGGGTGACCTTTGACGACGGCAGCAAAATGGGACTGTATCGCCAGACGGTGGAGGATTTCGCACTCTATTCCGGCAAAGAGCTGGACGAGCAGGAGGCGGAAGCCCTCCGCACCGCCGCCGGGCAGATGTCCGCCAAAATGCGGGCAGTCCGCATTGTCTCCGCGGCCAGCGTTTCCCGCCGGGACTTGGAAGCCCGGTTGGTGCGCAAGGGGGAGGACCCCAAACAGGCCAAAGAAGCGGTTGCATGGATGGAAGACCTGCATCTGGTAGACGACCGGGCAACGGCGGAGCAGGTGGTCAGTTCCTGCATCTCCAAGGGCTACGGCTTGATGCGCGCCAAGCAGGCGCTCTACGAGAAACGTATCCCCAAGGAATACTGGGACGAGGCACTTGCGGACTACCCTGACCAGACGGAGAAAATCACGGCGTTTCTGAAAAGCCGTCTGGACGCGGACTCCGATGAAAAGCAGGTCAGGCGTGCCGTGGACGCCCTGATCCGCCGGGGTCACAGTTACGGGGCCATCCGGCGTGCGCTGGATGCGCTTTCCTTTGACACAGAAGATTTTCAGGAGGAATTCTGAATTATGGCAAATATTGGTTTTATCTCCCTCGGCTGCGCCAAGAATCAGGTGGACTGCGAGCGGATGATGTATCGGGTGCAGGAGGCGGGACATACCGTCAAGTCCGATGTGGTCGGCAGCGACGTGGTGGTCATCAACACCTGCGGCTTTATCGACTCGGCGAAATCCGAAGCCATCGACTACATTTTGCAGACCGCCGCCCTGAAGGCGGAGGGTCTGGTGGGCAAAATTCTGGTCACCGGCTGCCTGTCTCAGCGGTATCAGGAGGACATTCTGAAGGAAATGCCCGAGGTGGACGGTATTCTGGGTACGGGAAGCTACACGGAAATCGTTCCCGCCATTGAAAAGCTCCTGAACGGGGAGCAGGTGGTGGACTTCGGCTCCATCGACGCCCCGGAAGTGGAAACGGGACGCATCATGACCACGGCGGGACACTACGCCTTCATCAAAATCGCCGAGGGCTGCGACAACCACTGCTCCTACTGCGTCATTCCCTCCCTTCGGGGCAAATACCGCAGCCGCCAGATGGACGACGTGCTTTACGAAGCCCGAATGCTGGCGGACAGCGGCGTGAAGGAGCTGATTGTGGTTGCGCAGGACACCAGCCGTTACGGCACAGACTTGCCCGGGCACAAGCGTCTGCTGCCGGAGCTTCTGCGGAAGCTCTGCGAGATCGACGGACTGCACTGGATTCGCGTCCACTACGTCTATCCCGACGAAATCGACGATGAATTCATTCAGGTCATGGCCTCCGAGCCGAAGATCGTCAAATATCTGGACATCCCCATCCAGCACTGCAACAGCAAAATTCTGAAGCTGATGAACCGCCGGGGCGACGGGGAGTTTCTGAAAGCCCTGTTCGCAAGGCTGAGAGCCGGGATTCCCGGACTGGTCATCCGCACCAGCCTGATCACCGGTCTGCCCGGTGAGGGGGAGGAAGAATTCGCCGAGCTGTGCGATTTCCTGCGGGAGGAACGTCTGGAGCGCGTCGGCGCGTTCGCGTTCTCGCCGGAGGAAGGCACTCCTGCCGCGCAGATGGAGCATGTGGACACGGATACCGCCGTCAAGCGGGCGGAGATCGTGGAAATGCTGCAATCGGAGATCATGGACGCCTACAACGCCGAAAAGCTGGGCAAGACCATGGAGGTTCTGGTGGACGGCTACGACAAGGAAAGCGGGCAGTTCTACGGCCGCACCTTCGCCGACTCCCCGGACATCGACGGCCGGGTCTGGATTGCGTCCGACGAGCCGGTTCACGAGGGCGATTTTGTCATGGTAAAAATTGACGGCTGCACCGACGGCGATCTGTGCGGCTATGTGGTGGAGGAAGAAGCATGACGCTGGCAAGCAGAATTACGCTGGTGAGGGTGGCAATGATCCCGGCGTTTATGGTGACCATGTACTTATCCGGCGGCGTGCCGGGAATGTGGATGTACATTTCCCTCGCAATTTTTATTGTTGCCAGCCTGACGGATTCTTTAGATGGCTATATCGCCCGGCATTACAATCAGGTCACGGATTTTGGAAGATTCCTTGACCCCTTGGCTGACAAGCTGCTGGTGATCGCCGCCATGTGTATGTTCTGCCAGTGGGGCGTGTTTCCCGCCTGGGCGTTGATGATCGTGCTGACCCGGGAATTTGCCGTGACGGGACTGCGGCTGATCGCCGTCCAGAAGGGGCACGTGATCGCCGCCGGATGGAGCGGCAAAGTCAAGACCGCCAGCACCATGGTGGGGCTTTGCGTCATGATGGCGCTGCCCGGTGTGGCTGTGCTCAACTGGGTCGTTATCGGCGTCATTGTCCTCACCACGGTTTACTCCGGCGTGGAATATTTTATCCAGAACTGGAAGTGCCTTTGGAGCTGAAAAACGAAGCGCTGTCATCCCGCCGCGGCGGGATGACAGCATTTTTGTGAAAAATAATCTGCCATGCAACATTTTGACCCATTGAATCGTTTCTTATCTGAGAGGAGGGGAAGGCAAATGCCTACTTTGCTGCGCACCAACAAAGAAATCATGGAAATCTATGACCGCCAGGTAGACACCGTTTACCGTGTCTGCTATGCATACATGAAAAACGCCCCGGAAGCAGAGGATATGACCCAGGAGACCTTCCTGCGGCTGATGTCCAACGGAAAGCCTTTTGCAGACCAACGCCACGAAAAGGCGTGGCTCATTATCACGGCGTCAAACCTCTGCAAGGACACCCTGAAAAAGTGGTGGCGTAAAAATGAGAACATAGACGATTACACGTCCCTGCCCCAGGAGCGGACGGAAACGGGAAACGACGTGCTGGACGCCATTCTGGCGCTGCCCCAGGACTACAAGGACGTCGTCTATCTGTACTACTACGAGGGATACACCACTGCGGAAATTGCTGCCCATCAGAACTGTCCGGAAAGCACCGTCCGCAGCCGCCTGTCCCGGGCAAGAAAGCAGCTTATGACCATGTTAGGAGGTGCTGACAGATGAAAAGTCAAGTGATTTGTGACGCCTTGAACGCGGTCAACCCCACGCCTGCCCAGAGAGCCAGAATGCGCGCGGCTCTGGAAGCCCAGCTTCCCGCCGAAAAGCCCCATCGCCGGGGCGCGCATCAGCAGAAAGCATCGTCTCAGCGCTGGTGGACGATCATTCCCGCCGTCGCGGCGCTGTTTGCGGTGGTGCTGCTGGGTATTTTTGTCCTCGGACGGACGGATAAGACTCCGCCGTCCATGTCCAATGTCCCTACCGCGCCGCTGACGCTGGAAAGCCTGCAATCCTCGGCAAATTACAAGGCCAGCATGGAGATCAAGGACTACGTCCAGAGCTGCAACGCCACTGGCGATGTAGACGAGACCCTCTCCGAAGCGTACCGCGCCTATGGCTGCCGGAATACGGAAATGGCGCAGAAGGTGGACGAAATCTGCACGAAATACGGCCTGAACAAGGTCGGAGACGGAATTTCCCCGGGTACCACCGAAGAAATGTTCACCGCGCTGGATGTCAGAAGCATGGTCAGAGACTCCGGGAACGGGGACGTGACCACCAGCAATCCCAGCTATTCCGCCGACGGCAATTTTGAATTCTGGGGCGCGACCACGGTCAGCGGCGTAGACTACCCCATAGAATACCGGGTGTACCGCGCCATGAAGCAGACCCTGTCCACGGCCTATTGGGAAATCGAGAATACGAGCGACTACCAGTGGTCGAATTCCGTCACCACCGCCGGGACAGATGTCCTCATTGCCGTGGGGCAGAACAATTCCCTTGTGCTGACGGACACCGGCGACTCCGTTGTCGTGATCGTTGTGATGAACGCCACGACGGGGGACACCCAGACGGGAAAGGCGACGCTGGAAACCTTTGCCAACACCTTTGACCTGTCCCTCGCCCCGAGAACCCAGAACGCCCCCGTTGAAACCACCGCGCCAACCGAAAGCGGCACCGCGATTCCGGAAGCCTACCAGCCGGTCATTGCCAAATATGTCACCGCCCTGACGGAACACTGGGGCGGGGAGGCGTGCAGCAACGCGGACATCAGCATTCTGGTGAGCTACGTAACCTCTCCCAGCGAGCTGGGCTATGCGCTCCTTGATCTGGACAATGACGGCACGGACGAGCTTATCATCGCCAACGACGCCGAACGGCAGGTCATTTACGACCTGTATTCTCTGGTGGACGGCAAGCTGGTGCATGTGTTCACCGGCTGGGATCGGAATTCCTATGAGCTGCGGGAAGGCTACCGCATTCTGAACATCGGGTCGAACGGCGCGGCGTCCGCGGACTATGTGTACTGCCACCTGAGCAATGGGCAGCTGGTCACGGACAGCCTTATCCGGTTTGACGCGGCGACAGACCCGGATCACCCCTGGTTCCGGGGAACGGGCGAGAATGATCTCGCGCCGATCACCGACGAAAACTGGTCGGAGGACGAAATTTACAGTGCCTCCGCCAGCCTTCCCATTGCAATTACACCATTCGCAGACGACAGTGCCGGGAGTTATGACCCGGCACTGGCCGATTATGAAGGGTATCTTTCCACCATCGACACGAGTTCCATAAAATACTATGCGCTACGTGATCTGGACGGCGACGGACAGGACGAATTGCTGCTGTATAATTCAGGAGAAACTTTGATGAAGGTGGCCGCAATTCAAAATGGCACTGCGCAGGAGATTTTGTCCGGCAATGTGCTTGATCTTTGCGAAGGCAATGTTCTGGAAGCATGGGAAGGCGGTTCCGGCGCGGAACAGCGGACGTATTACCGGGTGGAAAACCACACAGCAGTTCCGTTTGAGTGCATTATTTATAATATCGATGAAAACCAATGCTACCGGGATAGTAATTACGACTTTTATGAAGAAAATCTGATGCCCATCACTGAGGAAGAGTATAATCGGGTCGTTAACACTTATCCCGGTATGTCCTTCTGGGATTGTAACCCAAAGCCGCTTGAGAAAATGAATTCCGCAGACAGCAGTGCGGGAGATGACGCCCAGCTGCTGGCCAATTACGGGGGATATCTTTCTTCAATCGACACGTATTGGATAAAATACTATGCGCTACGTGATCTGGACGGCGACGGGCAGGATGAACTGCTGCTGTTTAACAGGGACAAGACGCTTAGCAATGTGGCCGGCGTTCTAAACGGCACCGCGCGGGAAATTCTGAGCGGAAGTTCGCTTTATTTGTGTGCTGGAAATGTTCTGGAGTACTGGGGCGAGGGTTCCGGCGGAAGCGGCTGTACCTATTATCAGGTGGAAAACAAAACGGCTGTTCCGATAGAGAGTATTACTTACCGCGGCAATAATGACCAATGGTATCGGGACAGAGATTTTGACTTTATGAAAGAAGACCTGACACCCATCACGAATGAGGAATATCAGCGCATCGTGGACACCTATCCCCGCATGACCATGAGCGATTGCAACGCGAGGGCACTCCCAGAAATATAACCTGACGAAGGCGGGCGAAAGCGCCCGCCTTCGATTTTGACTGGATTTTTCCGTTTTGATGTGATATAATATCCGGGCATTTCAACATACAAGCGAGGGAAAACCATGAACGATAAGGAAATCGGCGAGAT
>ENA-OURS01000840-OURS01000840.1-human-gut-metagenome-genome-assembly--contig:-NODE-840-length-31761-cov-11.536018_pt1 | contig 31761 bp, 27 predicted proteins | sample MGYA00242109_ERZ509010 | MGnify/ENA primary metagenome ERZ509010 (study PRJEB26280, sample SAMEA2338774) | human gut metagenome | biome: human gut; feature: human-associated habitat; material: faeces... | reverse complement strand
AATTCTCGTTCTCCATCCGGGCGGAGCGGATGGCCTCGTGGGTGTTCATGTTGTGGTGGTGCAGGTCGATGATGCACCCGGCGATGTTGGAGCAGTGGTCGCCCACCCGTTCCAGCGCGGTCAGCAGATCCGACCAGACGAACCCAGACTCAATGCTGCAGCTGCCCTGCTGCATCCGCAGAATGTGATGGATGCGCATTTTCTCCTTCAGATCGTCAATGACCTGCTCCAGCGGCTCCACCCGGTAGGCTTTTTCCAGATCGTCGTCCCGGAACGCCTGAAAGGTCATGTCCACGATTTCCTCCACAGCCCGCAGCAAAACGTTCAGCTCATGGCGGGCGGCGGCGGACAGCGCCAGATTCTTGCTTTTCAGTTCTTCGGCGGACTCCAAAATGTTCAGAGCGTGGTCGCCGATCCGTTCAAAATCGCTGAGAGCCTTGAGCAGCATGGCGGCCTCGCTGCTGTCGTTTTCGCTGATTTTCAGGGTGCTGAGCTTGACGAGATACGTGCCCAGAATGTCCTCGTAATGGTCGGTCTTGCTCTCCCCCTCCCGCACAGCCTGCGCAAGCTCCGGCGTGTAGTTCTGGAGGGCGGCGGCGGCATCCCGCAGGGTCACGGCGGCCACGTCAGCCATTTCATTGGTGACCACACGGCACCGCTCCAGGGCGATGGAGGGGGTGGTCAGCAGGCGTTCGTCCAGCTCGCAGACCGCCTCCGGCTGCTTCCCGTCGGGGACGATTCTGCACACCAGCTTTTCCAGCAGCCCGGCGGCGGGCAGCATCAGGGTTGTGCAGATGACGTTGAAGACCGTGTGGCAGATGGCGATGCCCAGATAAGAAGCGCTTTCTCCCAGAATGGCAGGGGAGAACAGGGCGTCCGCCAGCACAAAGAGGGTCAGGCACACAATGGTGCCGATGATGTTGAACATCAGATGCACCACTGCCGCCCGTCGGGCGTTTTTAGTGGTGCCCACGCTGGACAGCAGCGCGGTGACGCAGGTGCCAATGTTCTGACCCATGATAATGGGGATGGCGGCGGCGTAGGTCACGGAGCCGGTGGAGGACAGCGCCTGCAAAATGCCCACGGAGGCCGACGAGGACTGGATGATTCCGGTGAGAACCGCGCCCACGAGAACACCCAGAACAGGGTTCGTGAACATCAGGAACATCTGCTGGAATTCCGGCACATTTTTCAGGCTGCTGACCGCGCCGGACATGGTCTCCATGCCGAACATCAGGGTCGCAAACCCCAGAAAGATCATGCCGGTGTCCTTCTTCTTGCCGTCCTTCATGAACATGTAGTACACAATGCCCACCAGCGCAAGAATGGGGGTGAAGGAGCTGGGCTTCAGTAGCCGGACGAAGACGTTCCCGCTTTCAATGCCGCTGAGACTCAATATCCATGCGGTGACGGTGGTGCCAACGTTCGCGCCCATAATGACGTTGATGGCCTGTCCCAGCGTCAGAAGCCCGGAGTTGACAAAGCCGACCACCATGACCGTGGTAGCAGAGGAGGACTGAATGACGCCCGTGACGGCCAGACCCGTCAGGAAGCCCAGCATCCGGTTGGTGGTGAGCTTCCCCAGAAGCATCCGCAGGGAGGAACCCGCCCGCCGTTCCAGCGCGTCCCCCATCAGGTTCATGCCGAACAGAAACAGGCACAACCCGCCGATCATGGTCAGAACGTTGAAAATATCCATGGATTTCGACCTCTCACATCTTAAATTATTTCATATTTCAATTTTATCAGCGCAAGGTCAAATCCATTATCAGAAAAATGTAAAATCTGCGTAAATCCGGCAGAAAATATGGGAGGGGCCGCGCCCCTCCCATTCATTCTACTTCTTCTCTATAGAAAACCGCACCGTGACAATCGTCCCCTTGCCGACGGTGCTGTCCAGCTCGATGGCCGCGCCCAGAATCAGCGCCGCGTGCTTGACGATGGACAGTCCCAGACCGGTGCCGCCGATCTCCTTGGAGTGGCTCTTGTCCACCCGGTAAAACCGCTCGAATACCCGCTCCTGATGCTCCGGGCTGATGCCGATGCCGGTGTCCGTCACCGTGAGAACAGCCTGCCCCTTTTCTTCCCCAAGCCGCACGATGACCAGCCCGCCGTCCTTGTTGTACTTGACGGCGTTGTCCATGAGGTTGAACACGATCCCGGAAACCAGCTGGGGAATTCCCTGAATGACGGTCTTCTTCCCTTCCAGCCGGATGCTGACGTTTTTTAGCTCCGCCGGGGCGGTCAGCTCCTGCATGGCGGACTTCGCCGTTTCGTACAGGTCGATGGGCGCCCACTGCATATCCGCCGCACCCTCGTCCAGCCGGGACAGGCGCAGGGTATCCTCCACCAGATCGATCATGCGCTGGGCTTCGCTGTAGATTTTCTCCGCAAAGTGCCGGGTGTCCTCCGGAGGAACCAGCCCGTCCTTCATCAGCTCGGCGTAGCCGGAAATGGCGTGAAGCGGGGTTTTCAGCTCATGGGAGACGTTGGCGGTGAATTCCCGGCGGAGGGCTTCCGCCTTCTGCTTCTGGGTCACGTCAAACAGCAGCAGCACCACGCCGAAAATCGCCCCGTCGGATCTGACCGGACTTGCGGCGGCGAGATATTCCCCGCCGGTCAGGGCGACATTTTCCTCCGCCTTTTCCCCGGTGAGGGCTTTCTCCACCAGTGCGGAAATGGCCGCGTTCCGGTTGGCAACGCCAAAATCCGCACCTAAGCAGTTGGGGGTGATCTCCAGCAGCCGTGTGGCGGCGGGGTTGATGCTCAGCACCGTGCCGCTGCTGTTCATCAGCACCAGACCCTCGCTTAAGGAGCGGGTGACGGCGTTGAATTCCTTCTGCTTCTGCCGCAGCTCCTGAGACTGCGCCCGGAGCTGAACCTGCTGGGAGTCCAGCCGCCGCAGAAGAGGCTGAATTTCGACGTATTCCCGGTTGGAAAGGGGGTCGTCCAGGTTCAGCTCGTTCAGAGGCGCGACAATGTTTTTCGTCAGCTGCCCGGCAAGAAGCGCCGACAGGGCGACGGCGATTCCGATGACCAGAATGATCGGCTTCACCACCCCCAGCACCAGATGGGGCACCGTGTTCTGCGCCGCGGAAAGCCGCAGAACCGTGCCGTCGCTTAAGCGCTGCGCCGTGTAAATATACCGCTCCATCAGCGTGTCGGAATAGCGGAAGCTGGTGCCGGAACCGGTGGCCAGCGCGGCCTTTACCTCTTCCCGCTCCAGATGATTCTCCATCACGCCGGAATCGGAGCGGCTGTCATAAAGCACCGTGCCGTCGGCGGCGATCCATGTGATGCGGCGGTCTGAGGTATCGAGATCGTCAAAATAGGAAACCCCTTCCGTTTCCAGGGCGTGGGCGACCAGCGCCGTCTGCAATCGCAGCTGCTCCGCCTGAACGTCGGAAAAGTAGGTGTACAGCGCCCCCAGGATCAGCACCACCGCTGCCAGCAGCACCGCCAGGGACGCCAGAAAAATCGAGCGAAAAACCCGCTTCGTCATGGCCTACGCCTCCATCCGGTAGCCAACGCCCCGGACGGTGCGGATGTATTCGCCGCACTGCCCCAGCTTCGTGCGCAGGGTGCCGATGTGTACGTCCACCGTCCGGGTCTCGCCCACGTAGTCCGTGCTCCAGATCCGTTCCAGCAGCTGATCCCGGGTAAAGACCCGGCCGGGGTGCTCCAGAAAGAGCTTCAGTAACTCAAATTCCTTCAGCGTCAGCTCCACCCGGGTATCCCCGGCGTAGACTGTATGGGACGCGGAATCCATCCGCAGATTCCCCATTTGCAGCAGTCCGGGAGCAGCCGCAGGGGCAGCCCGGCGCAGAACCGCCCGGATGCGGGACACCATCTCCATCATGCCGAAGGGCTTGGCGAGGTAATCGTCAGCCCCCAGATCCAGCCCCACCACCTTGTCATACTCCGTCCCACGGGCGGAAGCAATGATGACCGGGATGCGGGCGGTGGTGGGATTGCCCCGGAGGGCTTTGAGAATTTCAATGCCGTCCATCCCGGGCAGCATGATATCCAGCATAATGAGCTGGGGCTGGGCGTGGCTCAGCGCGTCGAACAGTCCCACACTGTCCCGGAAGCCCTCCGCCTCGAAGCCGGATGCCCGCAGGGCATACAGCATCAGCTCCCGGATGCTGTCGTCGTCCTCTACGCAATAAATCACTCGGATTCCCCCAATACTTATACGAGTTTTTAATAAAACGCTTAAAAGCGTTTTATTAGGCCGCAGGATTGCGGCCAGCGGCCACTGCCGCTAAAAAACGAAGTCAATACATTTCTTACCGCCGCCCAGGCGGTCTGCCGTGAAACGGCTTTCATAAAATGATGAAATCATTTTATGAAGAAATAGTATTATTCTATCTCACTATTGATGGTACGATAAAACCGTAAGAATTACAATAAGCACTTTGTAAAATCTATGTAAAGTGGCAAATTCTGTTCCCGGAAGCGAAAATTCCGGGGCGGAAATCCGCCCCGGAGTATCGTATCAGGCATTGAAAACATAGGTATCCAGCCGCCGGAAAGCCTCCTGCACCCGGCTCAGGGGCAGCGCGAGGTTCATGCGGATGTGGGTCTGACCATGGAACGCCCGTCCGTCCTGCCAGACAACGCCCACGTCCCATCCGGCGGCAAGCAGCTCGTCCATGGTCTTGCCATGAGCAGTCAGCCATTTTTCGCAGTCCAGAAACAGCATGTATGTTCCCTGTGGGCGGCTGACATCCACGCCGTTAAAGTGCTTCGCGATATAATCGCAGGCAAAATCCACATTCCCGGTGATGACCTGCCGCAGCTCTTCCACCCACTCGTAGCCCTCGGGCCTGTAAGCGCCCAGCAGGGCGTGCATACTCATGACGTTCATGGCGTTGTAGTGGCTGAGAGAGCCCTCTTTGTCACAGCGGTCGCGGAGCCAGCTGTTGTAGATGATATGGTAGCTGCCCACCAGTCCCGCCAGATTGAAGGTCTTGGAGGGGGCGTACAGCGCCACGGTACGCATCTTCGCGTCCTCGCTGACGGACTGGGTGGGGATGTGGCAATATCCGGTCAGCAGAATGTCGCTCCAGATCTCGTCGGAAACCACCATGACGTCGTACTTTTTGTACAGCGCCATGGCCTGCTCGATCTCCCAACGCTCCCAGACTCGACCGCAGGGGTTGTGTGGGGAACAGAAAATGGCGGCGTGGATGTGATTTTCCACGATCTTCTTTTCCATGTCGGCAAAATCCATCCGCCAGACGCCCTGCTCGTCCTTTGTCAGCGGAGAGTGGACAATGTGATAGCCATTGTCCGTCAGGCAGTGGGTAAAGCCAATGTAGGTCGGGCTGTGGAGCAGCACGTTGTCCCCTTTGGAGCACAGAACGTTCAGCGCGGAGATCACGCCGCCCAATACGCCGTTTTCGTAGCCGATGTGTTCGCTCTTCAGCCCGGTAACGCCGTTGTGGCGCTCCTGCCAGCGGATAATGGAATCGTAATATTCCGCAGGGGGGTCAAAATAGCCGAAGGCCGGATGCTCCACCCGTTCGATCATGGCTTGCTGAATGGTGGGCACCACGGGAAAATTCATATCCGCCACCCACATGGGGATCACGTCGAATCCCTCCCGGGGCGCGGGATAGGGAGAACCGGGCGCGCCCACGGCGTCAATGGCGACGGCGTCCTTTCCCCGGCGATCCAGAATGGAAGTAAAGTCGTATTTCATTGTGTTTCTCCTTTGTATGCGCTTGCTCAGCCGGGAATACCGGCTGCAAAAATACCACGAAAAACAGCGGCCGCACAGCCGCCGAACAAAATTATTATAACAGCCTTCCCTCCCTTTGTCAATCCGCGGCCGCCCGTGTCGAAGGGAATTCTGTGTTTTCCACAACGGCGAATTGGTAATATTGTCTAATTTTACGTCTTGAACAGCAGATATATTTATGCTATCTTATAAATACAAAGAGGTGATACCGATGTACAGGTAAATCCTTGAAGGCTCTGAATCAGAACGGAGCCAATGCAGGCGGGCAGGGAGGTCCCCGGCGATTCCGACTTATAAGCGCGTCTCGCGGAAGAGACAGACAGAGAATGGATAAGGTATCGGAACAGAAAAACGGATCGCATACGCCCGTCAATCCGCAGAAAGAGAGGTTAACCAACAGATGTTAGATAATAAGAGCGAACAGAAATGACCCTTGGCTGCAAAAAACGCGCCGATCACAAGGCGTGGCAGTCAAGGGTCATTTCATTTCTTTCCGCGCCCGGCCGGGGCGCTTTTTTGCCGCCCGGATTGACAATTCCGGCGAAAACGTGGTATCATATTTTTATCCGGAATGTCACACAGGAGTGCCTATGCAGATACAAACGAAAAAATTTGCCGGGCTGACCGGGAATCAGCTGAAGCTTCTGGCCCTGATCGCCATGACCTGCGACCATGTGGGATTGCAGCTGCTGCCCCAATTCATCATTCTGCGGATCATCGGACGGCTGGCCGCACCCCTTTTTGCTTACATGATCGCCGAGGGCTGCCGCTATACCCATGACCGGGGACGGTATCTGGGGAGACTTCTGGGCATGGCCGCGCTGTGCCAGATCGCCTATTTTGCCGCCATGCGCTCGCTCTACCAGTGCATTTTCGTGACCCTTTCCCTCTCCGTCTGTCTGATATACGCACTGGATAACGCCGTCCGCCGCCGGACTCCCGTGTCGGTGCTGTCGGCTGCTGCCGCTGTTGCCGCCGTGGTTTTCGTCACCGAGGGCTTGCCCCGGATTCTGATTCACACGGATTTCGACGTGGATTATGGCCTTTGGGGCGTGATGCTGCCGGTTTTGGTGTATCTTGGCAGGGGAAAATGGGGAAAGCTTACTTTGTTCGCCGTCGGCGTATTCCTGTTGGGGCTGCATTACGGCGGGATCCAGTGGTGGGGACTTCTGAGCGTTCCCCTTCTGGCGCTGTACAACGGAAAAAAAGGCACATGGAATATCGGCCCGCTGTTTTACTGGTATTACCCAGCCCATTTGGTCGTGATTTACGGCCTGAGCCTGCTGTTGGAGCGTGCCGCCGGATAACGTATCGACCGGGGAACCATCCCCGATATATAAGGAGGAAATGATATGCGTAAAGATTTTGGTTCCAAGCCCATGCTGTACCCCATGCCGGTGCTGATCATCGGCACCTACGACGAGGACGGCACGCCCAACGCCATGAACGCCGCATGGGGCGGCATCGTGGACACGAATCTCATCGGCATCTGTCTTGCGGACCACAAGACCACCCGGAACATCTTCGCCCGGAAAGCCTTCACCGTCTCCATGGCGGACGCGGAAAACATGGTGGCTGCGGACTACGTGGGCATCGTGTCCGGCGATAAGGTTCCCGATAAGGTCGCCCGTGCAGGCTGGCACACCAGCAAGAGCCATCTCGTGGACGCTCCCATCATCGACGAACTGCCCATGACGCTGGAATGTTCCTTCGTCAGCTACGACGAGGGCACCGGACTGCTCATTGGCCGGATCGAAAACGTCAGCGCCGAGGAATCCATTCTCACCGACGGCAAGATCGACCTGAATAAGTTCCACCCCATCACCTTCGACCCCTGCGGCCACGGCTACTATCCCCTGGGCAAAAAGCTGGGCGACGCATTCCAGGAAGGCAAAAAGCTGAAATAATTTCGAGGGCATGACGACCCCCACGCAAACACAAAGCCCTCTCAGTCACCTGCGGTGACAGCTCTCCCGGAGGGAGAGCCAGGGGGCGCACAAGAAATGGATCGTATCGGTACCGATACGCTCCATTCACTGTTTTTGTCAATATTTCCGCCAAGTCGAGGGCATGAGCAGGATCAGCATGGGGAACAGCTCCAGCCGCCCGAACAGCATATCCGCCGTCAGGACGATCTTCGCCAGCGGCGAAAAGGCCGCGAAGCAGCCCGTGGGGCCGACCAGTCCCAGACCGGGGCCGATGTTATTCAGCGTCGCCATCACGGCGGTGAAAGTGGTGACAAAATCCAGATTGTCCAGCGCCACCAGCAGCACGGACACCAGCGTCACCAGAAAATACAGGGTCATGTAGCTCTGAACGCCCTGCACCGTCTCCCGGCTGACGGGCTTTCCGTCCACCGTCAGCACCCGCACGGAGCGGGGATGAAGCAGCTTGCGCAGCTCGGAGCCAAGGGCTTTGCACAGAATCACCAGCCGGGAAACCTTGACGCCGCCGCCGGTAGACCCGGCGCAGGCGCCCACGATCATCAGCAGCACCAGAATACACCGGCTGAGCTGGGGCCACAGGTCAAAATCCGTTGTGCTGAAGCCCGTGGTGGTAATGACGGACGAGACGGCGAAAAAGGCGTGGTGAAACGCGTCAAACGCCGTGGGGAACATCCCCAGAATGTTAAGGGTAATAATCAGCGTGCTCCCGGCGATGATGGCAAAATACGCCCGCACCTCGGTATTCCGCCATGCCATGGCATATTTTTTCATCAGCAGGAAAAAGTAAACGTTGAAGTTCACGCCGAACAGCGCCATGAACACGGAGACCACGCCCTGAAGATAGTAGCTGTCATAGTAGCCCATGGAGCTGTTCTTGATGCCGAAGCCGCCGGTGCCGGCGGTGCCGAAGGCGGTACACAGGCTGTCAAACAGGGGCATTCCCCCAAGGAGCAGCAGCACCACCTCCACCGCCGTCATGACGATGTAAATACCGTAAAGAATGGCGGCGGATTTGCGCATATTGGGCACCATCTTGCTCACGGTGGGGCCGGGGCTTTCCGCCCGGAGCAGGTGGTTGGCCTGGCCGCCCATATTCACCAGCGACAGCATGAACACCAGAATGCCCATGCCCCCCAACCAGTGGGTGAAGCTGCGCCAGAAGAGCATCCCGTTGTCCAGCGCCTCCACATCGGTCAGGATGCTGGCGCCGGTGGTGGTGAATCCGGAAACCGTCTCAAACACGGCGTCTAAGTAGCTGGGGATCTGCCCGGACAGGGTAAAGGGCGCCGCGCCGATCAGGGAAATGACCACCCATGCCAGCGCCGTAAAGACGAATCCTTCCCGGGCGTACATGTCCCGCTTGGCGGGCTTGAACCGGGTCAGCAGGAAGCCAAGCAGTCCCGCCGCGATCATGGTGTACAAAAAGTAAATGCCGGAGCTTTCCCCGTAGATCACGGCGACCGCCAGCGGCAGCACCAGAAACGCCGCCACGATCAGCAGGATCATGCCGAAAAGATAGCGAAGCAAGGGATAATTCATGTCCGTTCCCCCTTACCGCCGGGTGGTGAAGATATCGTTGAGGCTTCTCAGTCCGCTGTGGGCTGCGACCACGATCACGCTGTCCCCCACCTCGATGGTGTCGCTGCCGCGGGGGGTAATGGTCTTGCCGCCCCGGGAGATGCAGCCGATCAGCAGGCCGTCCTTCAGGTGCAGATCCTGCAATGGGATGCCGCAGAAATCGGCGCTGGCCGTGACCCGGAACTCCATCGCTTCGACCTTATTGCTGACGATCTTGCACAGCGTCTCCATGCTGGCATACGCGTCGGAATTCTGCATGGCCCGGACGTAGCGCACCACGTTGTCCGCACAGATATTCCGGGGATAGAACACGGAATCCAGAGACAGGCTGCCCACCAGCGGCTCATAGGAGCTGCGGTTGACCTTGGTAATGACCTTGGCGCGGGTCGTCCTCCCGGCAAACAGGGAAATGATGATGTTTTCTTCGTCAATGCCCGTCAGCGCCGCAATGGCATCCATGTGCTCGATGCCTTCCTCCTGTAACAGGCGCTGATCCGTACCGTCGCCGTGGAGGATCGTCGCCTCCGGCAGGAGCTGGCTCAGCTCCTCGCAGCGCTTCGCGTCCGATTCGATGATCTTCACGTCCATGCCGGTCGCCAGCAGTTGCCGGGCAAGATAATAGCCCATCCGTCCGCCGCCGATCAGCATGACCTGCCGCACCCGGGTCTTCGCCACGCCGACCTGCCGGAAAAACCGCTGCGCCTCCTGCGGACTTGCCACCACGGAGATCCGGTCCCCGGCCTTCAGCTGGAACTCACCGGAGGGGATAATGACGTCCCGCTCGCCCCGCTCCACCGCGCAGATCAGCACGTTGGCACGGAACTTCCCGATGTCCTTCAGCGCCATGCCGTCCAGCGGGGAACCCGCCGTCACGCCGGTTTTGAGAATTTCCACATGACCTCTGGCAAAGGTGTCGATCTTGATGGCCGAGGGGAACCGCAGTACCCGGGCCATTTCCGTGGCGCAGGCTTCCTCGGGGTTGATGGCCATACTGAGCCCCAGATCGTCCTTGATGAGGTTCAGTTCCTCCACGTACATGGGGTTGCGCACCCGGGCAATGGTGTGCCGCGCGCCCAGCTTCTTGCCGATGAGGCAGCACAGCAGGTTCAGCTCGTCCGCGCCGGTACAGGCAATGACGAGGTCTGCCTGATCCGCTCCTGCCTCCAGCTGAACCTCCCGGGAAGCGCCGTCGCCCTCCACGACCATCACATCCAGCTCATTGTTGGACTGATCCAGCCTGACCCCGGAGCGATCCACCAGTGTCACTTCATGCTTTTCCTTCGACAGCTGCTCAGCAAGGACACTGCCGATTTTTCCGTCGCCGATAATCATGATTTTCATAAATATCACCCACGTCTTTATCCATTTTGCCTTACTATATCACAAATCCCGATTGAATGCAACCGCGCGGGAAAATCTGTGCAGAATCTGAAGGGGGTGTCAATAAAATCTGTCATTTTCTGTATTTCCTTCCGGAAATTCACGCTAATACTCCAAAAAATATTGGCAAAGCTATGGTTGCGGAACAAAACCGCGAGAAAGCAAAAAGGAGAGAAAACGGTATGAAGAGCAACAATCAGATCAACATTCCCCAGGCTCGGGAAGCGATGGACAAGTTTAAGATGCAGGCTGCCAGCGACCTTGATGTTCCCGTTACCTATTAAGCTACGACGTTTTTCTTTCTAAAAATTCAAAAAACTATGTTGAAGTGCTTTCAAATTACGTTGTAGCAAGTAAAAAAGTTCATCGGTCGATTTTACATCTCAATTTCACTTTATCGCAGTAAAGTATTTGGCAAATCACTCACTTTTTCGTCCGCATGTTGCAGCATGATTCGTTTCCCTTTCATGCGCACTTCCTGCCCATTGCTCATAAAAGAGCGCACACTTCCGAATCCGGAAAGTGTGCGCTCTTTTTGTTTGTATGGATACCAGTCAAGTCATTTGCGGATAATATGCCATATGTATCAAAACATCTTCTTTTTCTTATTTTTAAGTTTTTTTGAGAGTTGGTTTAAAATTCGGCTTTCCCGCCGCCTAGTATATGGAGGGACTTCCAAGGTTCTCTCCGCTGAACCTTGAAAACTTCATAATCATTCATCTGATACATTCTTCTGGACAAGAGCCGGGAGGACAGTACGCCGTGACCACCTGTCCCGTAAGGGATACGAAGCGAGGAAGCCCGCAAGGGCTGAAGCAAAGGTGCTGAGCGAGAAATGCTGCCTCCGATGTCGGGTTGCCACCGGCAAGGCGACGAAGGTCCAGACAGGACAATGATACTTCTCTACGGAGCTGGCGGAGGACCCGGCAGGGGTGAAAGGCCCATGGACTCGATTCGCAGTCGAGCGTCAGATGATTTCCCTTTGCGCGTTTAGGGGGCGAGGCCGAATGAAACGCGCCGACCAAAGCGCAGAAGCTATTCTGTGTTTTGGTGGAGCAAAAACAACAATCAGGAGGTACACGAATGAATCACTGTAAAACCATTGCTCTCGTCAATCAGAAGGGAGGTGTCGGAAAAACGACTTCTACCATTAACTTGGGCGTCGGCCTTGCCAGTCAGGGAAACAAGGTCTTGCTGGTGGACGGCGACCCACAGCACAGCCTGACCATCGGCTTAGGTGTCACTGACCCGGATAATCTGGAACATACGCTGAACACAGCCATGCTTGCCGAAATTGAGGGTGAACCGTCTCAATGGGAAACAGGCATTATCCACCATCGGGAGGGTGTGGATTTGCTTCCTGCCAACGATGAACTCGCCGGTATTGAACTACGCCTGTTCAGTGCCATGTCCAGAGAACAGGTGCTGAAATCCGTGTTGAGCCATATCAAGGATCGATACGACTACATTCTCATTGACGGTATGCCCTCCCTCGGCATTGTTACCGTCAATGTTCTGGTGGCCGCGGACAGCGTTATTATCCCCTCCGAACCGGATTTCCTGTCTACCAAAGGCATGAACCTGCTGCTCAAAACCATTGGCCGTGTGCGCCGTCAGATCAATCCCCGGTTGAAAATCGACGGCATCGTGGTCACAAAGGTGGACAGCCGTACCAATAACGCCAAAAACATTATCGCCGCCCTGCGTACCACACTGGACGGCAGCATTCGGGTATTTGACACGGAAATCCCCCGCTCCGTTCGGGCCGCGGAGGCATCCGGCGAGGGCAAAAGCATCTTCGCCTTTGACACCAAAAGCCGGGTGGCCCAGGCTTACACAAGCTTGACAAAGGAGGTGGCCGAACTTGGCAAAGAAGCAAATCGATCTCGGTCTGACGGGGCTAGATGAGCTGTTCATGGACGATAAGGAGCGGGTAGAATCCCAGCTCCCGAAAATCTATGAAATACCTCTTTCGGAGATTGACGAGTTTCCGAATCATCCCTTTCATGTCCGGTTGGACGAGGACATGGATCAGCTGGTGGAGAGCATCAAGGAGCGGGGCATCATCACCCCGGTCACGCTGCGGCAGAAGCCGGACGGGCGGTATGAAATCGTCTCCGGCCACCGCAGGACAAAAGCCTGCGAGCTTGCGGGTCTGACCACCGTCAAAGCGGAAATCAAGGAGCTTTCCAGAGACGAGGCCATTATCCTTATGGTGGAAAGCAATTTACAGCGTACCACCATTCTGACATGGAAGCGCACCTCCGGCGACTACTATGACACCCTCATTGACGACTGTCATGTATTCTCCTTCGGTCTGGACCTGACCAAGTTGTTCTCGGATGTGGACGCGGAAACCGCCGCCGAAACCAAGCTCTACGACAGCGTGAAGTTCAAGATTCAGAACAAGACCGACGGCACATGGATCATTGCCAAGCGCAATGACGCGGAAGGGGTCTACTATGTCACCGGCCATACCGATAAGGAAACCGACGCCACTGTCTTTACCCCCGTCACCATGGGCAAGTCCTACGGCCACATCATAGTCAAAGGTCTGGAGGAAGACACCTACACCATCATCGAAACCCAGACCGCCAATGGGTACACCCTGCTGAAAAACGCAATTACCGTCACCATCTCTCTGAAAGAGAATACCGCCAACACCTGCAATGTCTACACAAAGGATGTGCTGGGCGTTCTCCAGAATGACCCCCACTATTCTTTCGACGGCGGTGAGGACCTGAAGCTGGCCAACATTCCCCAGCGGGCACTGTCCCACAACTATCCCACCGCTTCCGCAACCGTGGACAAGAACGAAGTCACCATGCTGGAGGACAACGGTTCTGCCAACGCCGAAGTTCCCCTGACCGTGAAGAATACCAAGGGCTTTGACCTGCCCAAGACCGGCGACCACGGCACATGGATGTACAGCCTTGTAGGCATTCTCATGATGTCCGCCGCAGCCGGTGTCATTGTTCTGACCGCCAGAAAGAAGCATGGCCGGTAAGTATCTGGCACCCCGGACGGACACTCCGGGGTGCTTTCCGAAAGGAGGGAATTCTATCCGAGACAAGCGAAGAAAGATCATCACCATTTCCCTTGCGGTTCTCTTTTTCCTGCTGGCACTGGGGCTGACCATCTATCCGGTATTCAGCAGCCGCTACAATGAGGCCCACCAGTCCCAGATTCACACGGAATACCAGGATGCTGTCCAGGCGTTGCCGGACACCGCCATCCCGGAGGCGAGGGCCGCGGCCCAGGCGTACAATGAAGGATTGTGGAGCAGCATCGTCCAGTACGGTAGCTATTCCAAGGATTCTGTGACTTCCGCTGTGGAGGAATACGCCCAGCTCTTAGACCTCACCGGCACCGGAACCATGGGCTATGTCCATATCCCTAAGCTGGCAGTATCCCTGCCCATTTACCATGGTACGGAGGAAGAAACGCTCGACCGGGGTGTCGGTCATCTCATTGGCAGTTCCCTGCCCATTGGCGGCAGCAGCACCCACGCCATTCTCACCGGCCACTCCGGTCTCGCCAGTCAGAAGATGTTTTCCGACCTGGACAAGCTGGAAATTGGGGATACCTTCTATCTGGAAGTTCTGAATGAAATCCTTGCCTACGAGGTTGACCAGATCAACACTGTTCTGCCTCATGACACCGCCTATCTGGGACTGGAGGGAGGAAAGGACCTGTGTACGCTCGTCACCTGTACGCCCTTTGGGGTCAACACCCACCGGCTTCTGATTCGTGGTCACCGGATCGCCTACACCCCGAAGGATGAAGAAAGCCCCACAACAGAACCGGCTGAAACAAGCGAACCTGTGGATTCCACCTGGGAACAGGAATACGAGAAGGGTGTGTATCTGCAATTCCGGGACATACCGGAAATAGGGCGCGCCGTTGTATCCTCGATGTCCGGCAATGACGGCGTTGGTGTTCTCGCCGCCGATGGGGATGCTGGTCTGCCCCAGCTGGGCGGCACCTTCTGCCATATGGGCTTCCGTGGCTCCCAGATACAGGGGCATTTCCAGCTCGATTCCGGGAACGGAAATGACCCCGAACATGTCCCCTTGCTGGCCGCTGACGCAGAATAGGACACCGGCTTGTTCGGTAGCGGCCAGACTGTTCAGCTTGGCTTGCCCGTCCGCATAGATATCCCGGTTGTATTGTTCCAGCAGCTCCAGAACCTCCGGGTAGGGCGCGGGCGGTTCGGTTTCGGGGATCGACTCCGTGGGAAGCAGATCATCCGGTGCGGCGTCCGTGGGAGCCGTGCCAAAGAAGGATTCTACGGAGCTTCCCATTCGCTTGCCGGTAAAGTAGCTGTTCAGAGTGGGATACAGAAAAATGGTCAGTCCCACAAGGAAAACCAACAGGAGGGGGAGCAGGTTCCCTTTATGGCCTCTTTTACGACGCACGGCTCTCACCTCGCTGCATCAGCCAGCCCAGAAACAGAACCAGACAGATGATCACTACGACACCTATGGCAAAATCGGTGATTCTGTGAACATCACCAATCTCTGGGGAACGCTGCACTACCGCGTGGTGGAAACGAAGATCATCCAGCCCAACGATATTGATGCCATCAAGATTCAGCCCGGGCGGGATTTGATTACCCTGCTGACCTGTCACCCCTACGCCAGCGGCGGCAAGCAGCGGTTTCTCGTGATTTGCGAAAGAATGGAGGAAGCAAATGGAAGATAAGAAAAGAATGGCCGGAAGCTATGAGATCATTCAGGCATTCCACATCGGAGACCGGGAAATCGTTCTTGGGGAGGACATAAACGCCAAGCCGGAAGAACGTTATATGTGTGCTTACTGCCAACAGAGCGAGATCGCGGCGCTCTATAATGAGGTCATAGTCAGTGACGACTACTGCGAAGCCGTCAAGCTCTTTGCGAGCAGGCTGTCCAAACAGGCCGAGAAAACCCGTGCGGAGGTATTCAGCCCAAAATTTCAGGGCATTGACATGACACCCCTGAGCAGCACAGACTGTACCCCCATTTCCCATGACGACGATCTGCATGGAAAAATCGTTGTCATCCGTCCGGATGTACTGCGGAGGGAGTATCAGTTGGCAACCCGTCAGCTGAAGCTCTGTATCGGCGGTTTTGGCGCCAGTCCCCACAGCCGGGGTTCCGCCTGTTTCTGTATGGATTTATGCTCCGGAAAAAGTTCCCGGTTTGAACGGCGGGACATTCTCGGGAAGCTGGAGCCTGAACAGCTTCCCCAATGGGCAAAGCTGGGGCTGGAACAGTATCAGTGGGAACAGCGTCATGCGGCGAGGAAGGAGGAACGATGATGTTTCCACCTGAATATTCCCCATGGGGCGAAGTCCAGCATCTGGAGGAACTATGTTCCGGCGTTTTCGCCGTGGCCACCGCCAGCCATGGCGGCATTATGGTTCACAGGAGCATTGCCAGAACAGTATTGTCCCCGGCTGCAAGAAAACATGGCTTTCCGGATGGCAGCTACTATTGCTTTGAGGAGGACTGCGACGCCCCGGTTGCCATCCGGGAGCTGCTGGACAAAGGTCTCTATACGGCTCCCGTAAATGATTATTTTAGGCCGGGAGAATACGAAAAGGCCATTGACCGCAGCTTGCAGGATTACCACCCGGACTACTGGCAGGCCAGAGAAAATGCACAAACAAGACATTCTGAAAAAAGGAAGGAGCGTGAGCGTTAATGGAACTGCGGGAAATGACCCAGCCCGAACAAAAATACACCTACCGGCAGAGCCACCAGCTGGATGCTCAGACAGGATGTATCGGGTATCTGCGCGGGGACTTTGGCTCTACCGGCAAAGAATTCTATTCCGGCTGGTTTGACAACATGGCGTATCTGAAAACGCCGGAATTCAAAGCCGAACTGGACAAAGTGGTGAATGCCCTGCGGGAAGATACGCAATACGGCGGTATTTTGGCAGACCGAAACAGCCTGTCCAACGCCTGCCGTCGATCCACCACGCCTAAGTTTGGACGGGACGAGTTTGGCTTCCGGGTGAACACCCAGAATTATGCCTACTTGTTACGGCTGAATCCCAATCCCGGCGATTACAATTTCTATATCTGCTGCTACAAGCGGGATTTTCTTGACTGGCATATGCGGAACGCGGAGTACGGCATTCGGTTTATCACGCCCAACTACAATGAGAAGTTCCGCATCACGGACGGCGACAGCATCCGCATGACATTTCCCTCCGGTGAAACGCGGGACAGGCCATGCCGGTTTGTGGATGAAACCCATCTGGAGGTTGGAAACAACCTCTACCACATCTGTGAGTTTACGGAGCAGGCGCAGCGCAGCGGTATTCAGGTCATCCCCCTGCGCCAGTCACTCCCGGAGAAATGCTTCAGCACATTGGAGGCCACCGGGGAGATCATCGTCATCACCAAAGGTGAGAAAGGCTATACCCCCACAGGGCAGTACCCGCAGGACGGTGCTTCCCCAAAAGAGGCTGCAGCCGTCCTCAATGATGCCGCCAAAGTCACCAGGGAGCAGGAAGCCGCCATGGTAGCAGGCTCTATGTTCGGCTGGGACACGCCCGCCGCCGACCCCAAGAATTACGATACCAAGGGCGTACCTATCAAAAATCATAGAGAGAGGGATGCAAGATGAAGTATGAAGTTACCGTCCAGGCAATCAGCCTGGGCCATGTCGCCGTGGAAGCGGATTCTCCCGAAAAAGCGGAGGCTGCGGCCATGAGCAAGTTGTTCACCGGCGCGATTCATTGGGAGTTCACGAGGATGGAGTTTCCCGGTGTCAAAGGTAAGAAAGCATAAGTCAGATGTAATCTGCTGAAAGAGTAAGGATGTGAAACAATGGATAAGAAAGCAGCGATCTGCCAGTATCTCAAGAAGTACCATACTGGTGGAGAAAGGGCCGTTTACAGCCGTGAGCTGCAGCGGCTCTTTTCCATTGACGGACGGGGTCTGCGCAGGAAGATCAACAGTCTGCGGCAGGATGGATACCCCATTTGCAGCGACGAGCGGGGCTACTACTACGCCGACACCCAGGAGGAAATCAACGGAACCGTATGCCGGCTGAACCAGATGGTGACGAAAGTATCCAATGCCAGGACGGGGCTTTTGTACGCCTCCATTCAGGAGGACGGGGTCACGGTGGAAGTTTCCGTTACCCTGCGTTAGGGGGAAGCTATGCCCAGAAAAGATGAAATTCTTTCGGAGCTGCTTGCCCGCAAAACGCGGGAAATCGTAGCCCGCTCCGGAAATTACGCCGCCTTCCTGCGGACTGCTGCCCGGAACTATAAGTACACCTTCCGGGAACAGGTGCTTATCTATGCCCAGCGTCCGGATGCCACAGCCTGTGCGGAAATCGATATCTGGAACCGTCTGGGACGCCGGGTAAACCGGGGAGCCACCGGCATTGTTCTGCTGCGCGACCCCAGCCTATCCTACCGCATCCGCTATGTATTTGACATCTCGGATACCAACAGTCGGGAAAATCGAGAGATTTCCCTTTGGCAGATGAAGCCGGAGTACGAAAATGAGGTCATTCAGGCATTGCAGGACAAGTTTCTGCTGAACCGGGACAGCTCGTTTCTGGATACTGTGGAGATACTTTCCCGGCAGCTTGCGGAAGAAGCCGCCGGGGACTGCCTCCCCGACCTGCGGAACAACAAGGAGGACAGCTTTCTGGAGGAACTGGACGATGACAGCATTACCAGATGGTTCAAGGACGCTGTCAGTGAAAGCGTTCGCTACATGGTTCTCCACCGCTGCGGCTATGCGCCTGAACTGGACTCCGACGTCTCTGGCTGCATTCTGGATTTCAATACCGAGATCACCGCTTCCATATTGGGTTCGGCTGCCAGCACGCTGTCCCAATCCGTTCTTCGGGAAATCGGTGTTACCGTGAAATCTCTGGAACGGCAGCAATCTCGCACATTTGATTCTTTCGGAGACACTGTGTACAATGAAGCCAGAAAAAATGACGAAAGGAGCCAGAACAATGGAACTGACTTACAGAATGCAGGGAGACTACCGTCTACCCAACCTGATTCCCCCGGAGAGTCCCAAGGTGGGCAAGTACGGGATGCTGCGCCACAGCTACCTCCGCAAGCACCGGGAGGGGCTGTACACCGGGATGCTGATGGAGGGCACGCTGAACGCCCATCTGGAGGAGGTGGACCGGGAGGCCAACCGGATGCTGGAGCAGCTGACAACTCAGATGGCCCTGGAGCAGGGCGTGACGGAAGAACTGAAAGCCCGGGATCAAATGCTGTGGGTCCAGCGGATGAACAACATCTGGCAGGCCGCAGAGGAGATCATCTACAGTCAGCTGATTTACGCATAATTGAAGAATCGCCGCTGCCCAGTGTGGAGGAACAGATTTCCTTCCTGGACGGCGGTTTTTCTGTACCGGAAGAAGCGCAGCAGACCTTCTTCCCGCAGTTGCAGCTTCCCCAGCAGGTCATTGACGAAGCCCTGTGCATGGGCTTCAACGACCAGGACAGCCGGAAGATCATCTGTGCCTACTTCATGAAGGACAAGCCGGACAACGCCGCTTTCCTGCAAAGAAGCTATGGCACCAATGGCGCGGGGCTGATCATTCAAGATCAGGAATACGCTGTCTGGTATGATCCGGAGGGTATTCGCATCTCCACCGGACGCACCGTTCAGAAACTGCATACTACTCTCGTCACATGGGAACAGGCGGCAAAGCGTATCCGGGAGCTGCTGGACATGGGGCGGTATATGCCCAAGGAGGAGCTTGAACAAGTCCCAGCCTTTGAGCGGCGCAGAATTGCCCAGTCCCTTGCTTTTGCCGTGCGGGAATGCTCCGCGCAGGCGAAAGAAGCCGGGTATCTTCCCCTCACAATGGAAATCTGTTCCTCCAATAAGGGCTTCCCCGAAATCGAAGCCCAGATGCAGCGGCTTTTGGAATCCCCGGATACGCTGAAACATCTTATAGATGAATGGACACTTTTTGCAGCCGCCCATGCCAATGACCGCAGCCCCATGGTAAGCCGCCTGTATAACCCCGCCGAGCTGCTGCAAAAGCTGGAAGATTTACAGCGAATCCCCCTGACATTCACCGCCGCTGAAGGTTTTGATTCTCTGCGGCGGTATTTTATTTCCGACGATGAAATCAACCAGGCACTGCGCGGCCATGAGAGCGAGTTCCGATCACGGCTGGATGTGTTCTCCTTTTTCATCCGGAATACGGATGCCAAGGAACGGGAGAAATTTCTGAAACGGCAGCATGGAGAATACAGCGGCTACCACGGTGGAAACGACAACCGGGTCTACGACAGTACCGGTTTCTTTTTCAGCCACGGGAGTATCGGTGCGCCCTATGCTCAGGTAAACATGAAATGGCCAGCCGTTACCAAATGGGTATCCAACATGATCTCCGCCGGCGTCTACCTGTATCCCAGCGATACGGATAAAATGGCCGACTATGAGATCAATCAGCTTGCCCGACAGATCATGTCGTTCTTTTCCAATGCGCCGGACGGTTTTCAGCGTCCCACCCCCAGAAGTGATTTTGACTACTGGGAGGGCGTCGCGGAAATTCAGGAGCAGCTTTCTGACCCGGAGCAAGTCAATACCATTTATGTTTCCATGATGCAGCCTCTCATGGAAGCAACACAGCCCAGTGACCGTTCCTTTGAAATCCGGAAGCGTGGCATGGAGGCTATGGAAAGCTACCTGGCCGGAACGTTCTCTGTTTTTGGCAAAGACCACACCATTCGCCCGCTGGCGAGGCAGGCCGTCAACGAGGATTTGGAAAAGGCCAAAGAGCTTATTACAGAATTCTGCGCTGAAGAATATGACAGCGAGCCGGATTTCTCCGATCTACGGAAAGTCGATATTGCCTACACCACCATCACGGATGAAGAAGTCCCCGTTCAGGTCAGCGTTGACCTGATGGATTTCAAACTGGATCGGTACATTGACGGCATTATCGTGGATTCCCGAAAATACAGCTCCCTGAAAGAGCTGACGGAACAGGAGCTTACTGACCCGGATTTTGACGAGTTGGTGGCCTTTTCGGAGGAACAGCTTGCCAAGGTTGCCCTCCACGGCATCCAAAATAAGGTCGTTCAGAGATTGACGGATAACGGTGAGGAAATTCAGATACAGCTCCATGTCAACGGCTTTTATTACAACCATTATGGCATGACGGATGGGACCGCCAGATATATTGACGGCCCCTTTGACACTCTGGAAGATGCCGCGGAAGAAGTTCATAACTACCATCCCCAAGCAGCCCAAATCGCTGATTCCGTGCCGGATATGGAAGAAGACACCTTCGATGACGTCGATCCCCAGCAGGTTCGGGAGGAACTGGCAAAGGGCGGGATCGTGGACGGAAAACTTGTTGACCCGGAGGCTCTGGAAAATACGCCCTTCATTCGTCAAATCATGGCCGATGCGGGCGCGGCGGAGCTACCTCCTTCTTCGCCCATTCTCCCCCATGCTCTCCAGCCCGAAGTCGCCGCAGATGACCGCAGGAACTATCATATCTCCACGAATGATCTGGGTATTGGTGTTCCCATTGAGCGTTTCTATCACAACGTTCACGCCATAGAGCTGCTGCACAAGCTGGAAGCCGAAAACCGTCTGGCCACGCCGGATGAACAGGACATTCTCTCCCAATATGTAGGCTGGGGCGGCCTGCCCCAATTCTTCGAGGAATCCAACGCCCATTACGCCGAGCTGAAAGTCCTGCTGACCGAGGATGAATACACCGCCGCCCGGGAATCCACCCTGACAGCGTTCTACACCCCGCCTGTTGTAATTCGTGCCATGTATCAGGTTCTTGCCAATCTGGGCTTCCAGACCGGCAACATTCTGGAACCCAGCTGCGGCGTTGGCAACTTTATGGGTCTGCTTCCGGAGGAAATGGGCAACTCCAAAATGTACGGCGTGGAGCTGGACAGCATTTCCGGGCGCATTGCCCAGCAGCTCTATCAGAAAAACAACATTGCGGTTCAGGGCTTTGAGAAAACCGACCTGCCGGACAGCTTCTTTGATGTAGCCATTGGCAACGTACCCTTTGGGCAGTTCAAGGTACTGGATAAGAAGTACGATAAATACAACTTTCTGATGGCGGGACAGTCTGTTTTTATGATGGAGGTATCAAAAGGAGGTCAAGGGGGAACACCCTTGCCCACGACATCTTTGCAGACGAAGTCTGAAAGTGTCATAGTGGGTTACACACATTCAGAGAATGTTGTGTAATGGCTTCGCCCTGTCTGGAAAGGAGAGAAAAATGGCAAAAACCAATAAGGCGGATATGAGTTGTGCAAGGGTAAAACAGTACACCGCTTTTGATGTGAGCAAGGCGGAAAGGCACAATGAACGCAAGAATGAAACCTATGAAAATATGAATGTGATTACGGAACGCATAGCCCTTAATGTGCATTTCAAAAAACCGACTGTCCCAACCTATATGGAGCAGTTAAAGCAGATGGAAACAGACGGGTTAGTATCGCTTCGTGGACTGAGGAAAGACGCTACCCTTTTCAATGAGATTGTGATTGATGTGAATACGATGTACTTCGAGCGTAACGGTGGTTATGAATATGCAAAGCAGTTTTATGAAGAAGCCTATCATTTCATCGAAGAAAAATTCGGTGCTGATAATGTTATATCGGCAGTAATGCACGCTGATGAAATCAATGTAGCCGCAACCGAGGAACTGGGAAAAGAGGTTTACCATTATCATCTTCACGCAATGGTTCTGCCTGTTGTGGAGAAAGAAATCTTATGGAGTAAGCGTTGTAAAAACCCCGAACTGCGAGGAACGGTCAAGGAAGTGGTTAATCAGATAAGCCATTCAAAGAAATGGAAATCGGATATTCCAATGACCGATGAAAAAGGAAATCCATTGTTAAAGAAGAACGGCAAGCCGATGTTTCGAGCTTCGTACAGCATACTGCAAGATGAACTGTTTAATTATATGACGGAACGAGGGTTCAAAGGCTTTCAGCGTGGCGAATACGGAAGTACAGCAGAGCATTTAACTTCCCTGCAATATCAAATCCAACAGGACAAAGAACGATTGGAGAAGTTGCAGAAGCGTATTCAAAAGGAACAGGTTAAATATGAGCCTGCCCGTCATATCTCAAAGACCTTAAACGAGATTGACGGTATGGGACAGAAAACCTTTACGGGCAAGATGGCAATATCCAAAGAGGACTACTCACAACTGACTGCCCTTGCAAAAGAGGGAATTACCAGTCGTGCGGAAATCAATAAGTTGGAGCAGAGTGCAAATTATTACCGACAGAAATATTTTGACAGTGCAAACGCATTGGAGAGAATGAAAACCAAATACAACGAACTGAAAGAAAAGTGCGGACCTTTTCTTGAAGCGTTGGAGCATTTCCCCGAAGTTGCTAAACTTTTTACCGAAAAAGTGAAGCAACTTTTTTCTTTTAAGGAAGCACAGGAACGAGCCGAAAAAGAAGCAAGGGAAAAAGAACGACAGGAGCGTATCAAGGCTCGAAGAAACAAGCGTGGTATGGAAAGATAACCATTTCCATTATACTCACGACTTAATGACTTCTTGATATGTTCCGATGAAACAGGCTGTATTTGTGGGGTGTTCCAAACGGAATGCCCCACAGTCAATTTATGAAAAGGAGAAACGGACTATATGAAAGAAAACACTTTATCTTATACAACGCGAATAGGCAAAACAACTTTTATTGTCAATGTGAAGCAATCGGAAAGTGCGAAGAAGCCTTTGAATACGGTGTTTCAAGAAATATGCCGACACGAGATGTTAGGCGTTTTTTCAGCAGATAAATATTTGAATTTAGAAAACTTACAAAAATCATCTTGACAAACTCGTTCCCGAAGGCACCGGCTACCGGTCGAAAACCCGGTTCGCCAAATTCTTCAATCTTCCGGAGCTGATGTCCGTGTTCAAGGAAATTGCAGATATTCAGACGGCGGATATGCTGAAGCTGCCTGTGCCGGAGGCGGAGTACCACAATGTAGTGTTACAGCCCTCCGAGCAGCAGAAGGAAATCGTCGCCAGCCTCTCCGAGCGGGCGGAAAAGGTGCGCAATAAGCAGGTGAATTCCAATGAGGACAATATGCTGGTCATTACCAACGATGGTCGGAAGCTGGCGTTGGATCAGCGGCTCATTAACCCCATGCTGCCGGACAGCGACACCGGGAAAGTCGCTGTCTGCGCCGAAAATGTGTATAACATCTGGGAGCGGACAGCCGAGAAGAAGTCCACGCAGATGGTTTTTGTTGATCTCTCCACACCCCACAACGACGGACAGTTTAATGTGTATGACGATCTGAAAAAGAAGCTGCTGGACAAAGGCATCCCGGAATCCGAAATTGCTTACATCCACGACGCCAAAACGGAAGCTGCCAAAAAGGAGCTGTTTGGAAAGGTGCGCTCCGGCGAAGTGCGGGTGCTGATCGGCTCCACCCAGAAAATGGGGGCCGGAACCAACGCTCAACGGAAACTCATTGCCCTGCACCATATGGATTGTCCGTGGCGGCCATCTGATTTACAGCAGCGGGAGGGGCGCATTATCCGGCAAGGCAATGAGAACCCCAAGGTGGACATCTACACCTATGTGACGGAGAACACCTTTGACAGCTATCTGTATCAGCTGGTGGAGGGCAAGCAGAAGTTCATTGGCCAGATCATGACCTCCAAATCCCCGGTGCGCAGCGCGGAGGACATTGACGAAACTGCTCTGAGCTATGCCGAGATCAAGGCACTGTGTTCCGGAAATCCTCAGATCAAGGAGAAAATGGACTTAGATATTGAGGTGCAGAAGCTGAAGCTCCTGCGCTCGAACCACATGAGCCAGCGGTACGCGCTGGAAGATAAGCTCATTCACAGCTTCCCCATGCAAATCGCGTCCACGCGGCAGATGATAGATGGTCTCCGGTCGGATATGGTACTGCTCAAAGAGAACACGCATCCAAACGAGGACGGTTTCAGCCCCATGATGATAGACGGGCGCACCTTCACGGAGAAGAAAGCTGCCGGTACTGCCCTTCTGGATGCCTGCAATACCATGACCGGCACCGGTCCCGTTCCCCTCGGCTCCTACCGAGGCTTTCAGATGACGCTCTGCTTTGACAGCTTTGAAAAGCTGTTCAAGATTTCCTTGCAGGGTGCGCTGACCTACAAGGTTGGCCTGGGCCCGGATGTTTTTGGCAACATTCAGCGCATGGAGAACCTGCTGGAAAGTATGCCGACACGACAGATTGAATCCAAGGAGAAGCTGAAAAATCTGGAAATTCAGGTTGAGAACGCCAAACAGGAGGTTGCGAAGCCTTTTCCCAGAGAGAGCGAGCTGAAAGAAAAATCCGCCCGTCTGGATCAGCTGAATATCCTGCTGAACATGGACAAGCGGGAAAATGAGATCGTGGACGGCATACAGGATGAAGGTGAAATCCAGCCCCAGCGGGAATCCCGTGATTGGGAGCGGTAAACACTTCGCACATTTGCTTGCTTTCTGGAAATGCGATATAATGGAAGAAAAAGGAGTTGTCCATTATGTTGTTTTCCAAGGAGAAAATGCGTTATGTAACCCTGAATGATTCCGAGCTGCGCCTTGCCAAATACGCGCTTCTCCGGTTCCGTAATATGCTCATTGCCAAAGAGCTGCCCACGGAGGACGTAAACGCCCTCTTGCTGAAGCTCTATAAGTAAGCAAATCCACCGCTTTTATTGACTGCTACAAATGCTCTCTTGCCGCATTCGAAAAACGTAACATGCAGTCTCCTGTAAAGCAAGAAAAACGTTACATACCATTTGACAAAGCCGAAGAATAATGTTACACTGGCCGTGTTACAATATGCTTAGGGGGTGGCCAAATGCTGTATCGAAAGGCATATGACAGACTGCTGGAATGGAAGGGGCAGCCGAATAAAAAGGCTCTTTGTATCATGGGCGCACGTCAGACCGGCAAAACGACCGTTATCCGCCAGTTTGGCAAGGAACAGTATTCCTGTTTTGTGGAGGTCAATTTCATCACAGATACCGATGCGGCAAAGATCTTCTCCGGGAATCTGGATGCCAATACTATCATTGCGGGTCTGACCGCTTATACCAGAAAGCCAATGATCCCCGGCAATACGCTGGTGCTTCTGGATGAAATTCAGGCGTGTCCCAACGCTAGGACTGCCATCAAGTTTCTGGTGGAAGACGGCCGCTTCGACTATATCGAATCCGGCTCCCTTTTGGGCGTCAGGCACAGAGAAGTGCGATCCTATCCGGTCGGCTTTGAGGAGCTTTATCAGATGTATCCTATGGATCTGGAGGAATATCTGTGGGCCAACGGCGTACAGAAATCGACGATTCAGTACCTGAAAGGCTGCTACGAGACGGGAACGCCGGTCACGGATGCCATTCATCAGACCATGTGCAAGCTGCTGTATAGCTATATTGTGGTCGGTGGTATGCCGGATGTAGTCCAGACCTATGTGAATACCCATGATATTGCTCTGGTGATCGCTCGCCAAACGGAGATACTGGAGCTGTACCGGCTGGATATCGCGCAGTATGCACAGGGCAGCGAAAAGGTCAAGGTTCGTGCTATTTTTGACAGCATTCCCAGCCAGCTGAACGATAAAAAGCGCAGGTTTGTGTTGGCCGCATTAGACCCCAATGGTCGACAGCTCCGCTATGCGGATAGCTTCAACTGGTTGGCCGACGCGGGCGTCGCGCTTCCCTGCTACAATGTGGGGGAGCCGCAACCACCGCTCATGTTGAATGAAAAGCGGAATCTCTTCAAGCTGTTTATGGGAGATACCGGTCTGCTGTGTGCTGCCTGCATGGAAAATGTACAGTTTGAGATTCTCAACGGTGCGCTGCAGATCAACATGGGCAGTATTCTGGAAAATGTGGTTGCGCAGCAGCTAAAATGCAATGGTTTTCAGCTGAATTATTATGACGGAAAGAAAACCGGCGAAATCGACTTTGTTATTCAAAACGGAATGGGAATCGAACTGATCGAAGCCAAATCCGGAAACGATTTCAAGGTACATTCCGCCATGGACAGAATCCGCAAAACAGAGGGCTGGAAATTTGAAAAAGCGACCGTGCTCTGCAAAGGAAATATCGAATCCGTTGATGGGGTGTGGTATTATCCATGGTATATGGTCATGTTCATGAAAGCCTATCAGCCGCCAAAAGAGATGAAATACGAAATTGATTTAAGTGCGTTGCAATAATCCAAACCGGAAAATAGCATCTGTCTTCACCGGCAGGTGCTTTTTCTATACCCGAAAATGAAAGGAAGGCAATATTTATCACAAATCAAGAATTAAACACACGTCTCTACCAAAAGATGTTTGACGAACAGGAACACTACCGGCAGCACCTTCTGACGCTGCCCCCGGAGGAAATTCTGGGCAGCGCCTACGAGTACACCATCCGGGAGGACATTCTGTTATCCCTGGAATACAATGACCTAACAACCAGGCAGTGTCAGGCACTTCTCAAATCCGAGCATCCCTTGCAGGATGTATTTCGGGCCTGGGAGCATCACGAAAGTCCCCATATGGAGGAAGTGCAGGCCATTATCGAAGCAAAGGCGAATGATATGTGCCATCTGTATGCCCAAAAGGCACACCAAGAGGAGCGGTAGCCCATGGCATACTTCACCCCGGAGGACATCCAGCAAGCCAAACAGCTGGATTTACTGACATATCTTCAAATTTACGAGCCGGATCAGCTGGTGAAGGTGTCCGGCGATACCTACTGCACCAGAGACCACGATTCCCTCAGAATCAGCAACGGGAAATGGCACTGGTTTTCCCGGCAAACAGGCGGCAGGACGGCCCTTGACTATCTCGTGAAGGTCAGGGGCTGTTCTTTTATGGAGGCTATGGAGATCATTCATGGCGCACCCCTGCCTAAGACGATCCCCGCACCGGCTCCCAAGGCAGAATCAAAAAAGCTGCTGCTCCCTGAGCGGAACGGCAACGCGGACACCGTGATCCGCTATCTGAAAGGCCGCGGCATCCACGACGTTATTATCCGCTACTGTCTGGAAAATAATTTGCTCTTTGAATCCCGGAAATACCACAGTGCCGTGTTTCTGGGCTACGACAAGGATGGTGTTCCCCGCTATGGCAATGTCCGGGGAACCGTTGGTGACTACAAAGGGGAGCTGTCCGGCAGCGACAAGCACTACTCCTTCTCCATTCCCGGAAGCAGCCAGACCGTTCATGTCTTCGAGTCTGCCATTGACGCTTTGAGCTACGCCACCATGGAGCTGTTCGAGGGAAAGAACTGGCATGAGGATCATCTGCTGTCCCTTGCCGGGGTATTTGTCACCAAACGGGAAGATGTAGTGCCGGTTGCTCTGTCCCGGTATCTGGCGGATCACCCGGAGATTCGGACACTTCGGCTCCATCTGGACAACGATGTCGTTGGCCGGGGCGCGGTGGCCGGAATTGTCGGTGGTCTGCGTAACAGGTACGAGATTTGGGACGAGCCGCCCAAGTGCGGCAAGGATGTTAATGATCAGCTCAAAATCAGGATTGGATTGAAGCGAAAGGAGGATTTTTGCCGTTGAAAATCAATATTTATCAGATCAACACAGACCGGGACCCGAAGCAGCTTAAATTCCTGTGTCTGGACACCGCTCGTCGGATTCTGCATTCTGCGGAGCCGGACAGTGCCGCCTACGATAAGGTCTACTCCGGCGATGTGAAATGCCGGAATCTGGAGGATGTATTTACCCTCTTTAATTCTCGCAGGCCGGAGGGCTTCCGGGGACACAGCCTCTCCGTCTCGGATGTTGTGGAGGTGGAGGATGCCGCCGGTATTACGCCGGGATTCTATTTCTGTGACAGCTTTGGATTCAAGGAAATTCCTTTTCAGCCGGAGCTTGCCGCCGACGCCGTCCGGGGTCCTACCATCCAAGTGGTTTTGGTGGAACCCGGAAAGACGGCACGGATCGCGGAAGTCGGCACTTCTCTGGACGCCATGCAGCAGACCGTAGGCGGCGATATTGAAGCCTGTTACCCCTTTGATGAGCAGGTCTGTATTGTCTGCAATTCTGAAGGGAAAATCAATGGCCTGCCCCTGAACCGCGCCATCCGGGACGAAGATACCAATGAGATTGTGGACATCATTGCCGGTACGTTCTTCATCTGCGATTGCCGCAAAGAATCCTTCGGCAGTCTTTCCGAGGAACAGCAGAAGCGGTATCTGGAAAAATACCGTCTCCCGGAACGGTTCTTCCGCACAAGAGACGGCATTGAAGCCGTGTCATATAAGCCTCAAAATCGAGAGCGTTAAGTGTCCTTTCTCAGCACCGCCAGATAATCTACGTAGGAATATATTTTTGCTCTTCCCGACTTTTCTGTTTGCTGTAAAATCCCATTATCCACAAAAGACGCAACATTTTTTGCGGCTGTATTATAGGACAAATTTAGGGCTGTCGCAGTTTTTTGAATATCGATAATGGGGTTCTTTTCCAAATAAATAAGAAAGTTTATTGCGTTGGTTTGCTGCCGCTTTGTCATGCTATTAAATTTTTGTACATTCCGGTTGTGAATTTCCGTAAGACGGTCAATTGTTTGAATTGCATCCTCGGCAGAATCGGATAGTGCTTGCAGGAAAAAGAGAACCCACTGCTCGTAGTCCCCGGTTTTTCGTACTTGCGTCATCCGGTCATAGTATTCGACCCGGTTCATTTTCAGAAAATAGGAGATATAAAGCGACGGTGCGGAGAGTATTTTCTTCTCCATGAGAAACAGCGTAATCAGAAGCCGCCCTACCCGGCCATTTCCATCTAAAAAAGGATGGGTTGTTTCAAACTGGTAATGGATCAGTGCTGCCTGGATCAGTGGGTCAAGGGAATCCTCCCCATTCATATATTTCTCCAGATCGGACATGGCATCTACCATATCTTCTGGATTTGGCGGAATATACCGCGCATTTCTCAATGTGCTTCCCTGACCGCCGATCCAATTTTGCGAATAACGGAATTCACCGGGATTCTTTTCCTGACCGCGCACCCCCTCCATCAGAACAGCGTGTGTTTCTTTAATCAATCGGTTACACAGCGGGAGCGTTTGAAGGCGATTGATCGCGTATTCCTCCGCACGGATGTAATTCACAACATCTGATACATTGAGGTTTGTGTTTTCCTCCGCAAAGGGGTTCAAAATGTCATCCAGCGTACACTGCGTCCCTTCGATCTGGGAAGAAAGCAGTGCTTCCTTCCGCACATACATGGAAACAAACAAATCCATATTCGGAATACGGGAAGACAGGCCATCCAGTGTAGCCAGCCTTCGATTTGCGTCAATCAGCTTGGCAATCAGCTCATTACTCATCTCAATAGGCGGCTCAGGCGGAAGCGGATTGGGGCGAAAAGACTGATAAGCCATTTCCCCTGACAGATTAGTTACAAGGCAACCGGCTCTGTTATTCATGGCAGTTCCTTTCTAAAAATGAAATTACACGGCTAATAATAGCACAGTTATTTCAGAAAATCAAGTTTTTCTGAAATAACAGGCAATATAGTTTTTCATAAAATACGTAAAATATGATATAAACAATCAAAATACTCCCTGTAATTTCATTTTCCACCCCAATAGACAAACCGGTTGCTTTTAATCATTTGTGTCGTGAAGAATAGAAAAGTGTGAATGGTTGCAAAAATCTATTCTAAGTCAACTAATAGCCATTACAGAAAATGAATCAATGCATCCGAAAACATATAAGCAATTTCTGGTAATACCGTTTCCAGAGACTGCTGCCACCGCACCGCCCGAAAGGGTGGTGCTTTTCTATACCCAAATTACAGGAGGTGATGCCCCTTTGAACACAAAATCCACAGCGTCCTGTGGCTGTGGCAAGCCCAGGACTACCCCTATTTCCCCGGAGGAAAAGCGATGGCTGAAAGAAAAACTATCCCAGTCCCGTTACGACGAATGTATGCAGGAGCGGCGGGAGGCATGGCTGTTTCTTCGGCCCGGTCATAAAAAGAACTATCGATAGGAGGTTTGTCTTTTATGGAGCAAGCATCGCCTTTGTACTCCCACAAAGGCAGCTTGTCAGGGGGAACCCCTGATACCCCTGTATCTGAATCGAGAAGAAGGAGTGAAATCTATTCGCAATCGTAATATCAAAATCCAGTTGTGGCTGAACAAAGCGGAAGCCCGGAATCTCCAAGAAAAAGCAAGGCGCAGCCACCTGTCTGTTGCCGCCTATCTGCGGCAGCTTATCAGCGGTGTTGTTCCCAAGGAAGCTCCGCCCCCGGACTTCTTCTCCATGATGCGGGAGCTGCATTACATCGGGAACAACCTCAACCAAATCGCCATGAAAGCCCACGCTCTGAATGCCATCGATGCTAAGCACTATGATGAGGGTGTACGGATGTTTGATAAGGCCGTTCAGAAAATCCTGTCAGCAGTCCTTGACCCCATGCCTATGGAGCACTGACCCATGGCCGTTACATCCATCTGGCGTGTCCATGGCAGCGTTGGGAAGGTTCTGGACTATGTGGAAAACGCGGAGAAAACCACCGCCGTTTCCACCGGTGACGGCGACCTGTCCGATGTCATTGACTATGCCATCCAGCAGCGCAAGACCAGCCAGACCCAAGTGAGGGACGGTGAGGAAGTTGTTCAACGTTTCGTTTCCGGTATCAACTGCAATCCCCGTACCGCAAAAATGGAGATGCAGAAGATCAAGAAGTTTTACGGGAAAGAGGATGGTGTCATTGCCTACCACGGCTACCAGTCCTTCGCCCCCGGAGAGGCTACCCCGGAGCTTGCCCATGAGATCGGGGTCAAGCTGGCGCAGCGGCTGTGGGGAGATCGGTATCAGGTACTTGTGGCCACCCACCTGGACCGTGCCAACCATCTGCATTCCCACTTTGTTATCAACACCGTGTCCTTTGTGGACGGTATCAAATACCACCGCACCAAGCAGGATTATAAGGAAATGCAGCGAGCGTCCGATGCTCTCTGCAAGGAGTACGGCCTGTCCGTGATTCGGAATCCCAAAGGCCGGGGCAAAACCTACAGCGAATGGGCAGCCGAAAAAGATGGAAAGCCCACCCTGCGCGGCATTATCCGCTCCGACATTGACCGTGCCGTTCTGGCATCCACCACCCAGCGGAATTTTC
>ENA-OURS01000830-OURS01000830.1-human-gut-metagenome-genome-assembly--contig:-NODE-830-length-32024-cov-5.126873_pt1 | contig 32024 bp, 31 predicted proteins | sample MGYA00242109_ERZ509010 | MGnify/ENA primary metagenome ERZ509010 (study PRJEB26280, sample SAMEA2338774) | human gut metagenome | biome: human gut; feature: human-associated habitat; material: faeces... | reverse complement strand
TGCAAAGACCGGCGTGACGGAAATGCGGCTTTCTTCGTGCGTGATTTGCGCGCCCATCGCGGTTAAGCAGTCGATGGTGGCAAGAATGTCGTCGGAGAAGGTATCGCACAAAACCGTAACAGGTGCGGTTCCGAGCGCGGCGCAGATCAGAAGCCGGTGCGCGTGCGATTTGGATGCGGGCGCGCGGAAGCTGCCGGAAAGACTGCCCGGCGCAACCACGCGGTTCATTGCGCGCCTCCGGCGGTGAGCCAGTCGGGAACGTCGCAGACCGGAACAGGAACGAGCGTGCAGCGCCCGATTTTTTCGGGAACGACGAGCGTCACCGTACCGCCCATGGTCTTTTTGTCGCTGCGCACAATACCCAGAAGAGAAAGCGCAGGATAGGGAACCTCTGTCGGCAGATGATACTGCTTCAGAAGCGCAATCAGCTGCTCAAGGGTATCTTCTTTGCAGTAGCCTTTCTTCACTGCGGCGCGCGTCATCATGACCATGCCGATGGAGACCGCGCAGCCGTGGCTGATGGAAAACGCGCTGGCGGCTTCCACCGCGTGACCGAACGTGTGCCCGAGGTTTAAATACTGGCGCGCGCCGGTGTCGAATTCGTCTTCCTCCACGACATCGCGCTTCATCGAGATGCAGAACTCCAGCATGTGTTCAAGCTGCTCGCGCGGCGGCGTTTTCTGCAGGTCCTCAAAAAAGGCGTGGCTTTTGAGCATTGCCGCCTTGATCACCTCGGCACAGCCGTCATAGAAAACGGGGTCGGGGAGGGTAGACAGGACATGCGGATCGCAGAGGACCAGCGACGGCTGGCAGAATGCGCCGACGAGATTTTTGCCTGCCGGAAGATCGACCGCCGTCTTGCCGCCGACCGAGGAGTCGACCTGCGACAGAAGCGTTGTCGGAATCTGTACGAACCGGACCCCGCGCAGGTAGGTCGCCGCGGCAAAGCCAGCCATATCTCCGACCACGCCGCCGCCGAGCGCAACAACAAGACCCTTGCGTGACAGGTGCCGCGCAGCAAGCGCATTTAAAATGTCGGCGTAGACCGAGAGATTCTTCGACTGCTCGCCATGGGGGAAGGTAAAACTGGTTACGTCGACCCCGGCTTTTTGCATCGAAGCGAGCACTGTTTCGCCATAAAGATCCCAGACGGTGTCGTCGCTGACAATCAGCGCCTCGCCTGCGCCGCAGACGGTTTTGATTTCTTCGCCCGCGCGCTCAAGAACGCCGCGCTCAATCAGAATGTCGTAGCTTTTCGAGGCGTTTACATGAATGGTTTTCATCTGCCGTCGACCTCCTCCTTGCGCCGCTTTCCGTCGTCCAGCAGCTTTGTAAGCCCCGCAAGGTCCTGTGTTTCCAGCGCCTTCTGATAGGCGGCAAGATTTTCGGACAGAACGGAAAGCTCCTGCATCAGATAATCGCGATTATCCAGAAACAGCTCTGCCCACATCTGCGGGTTGAGCCACGCCACGCGCGTCATATCCTTGTAGCTGCCGGCAGAGAAACCCTTGTGACTGCCTGCCGTGGGGCTTTTGATGTAGGCATTGGAGACCACATGCGCCAGCTGCGAGGTAAAGGCGATCATCCGGTCGTGTTCTTCCGCCGTGGTGACGGAGAATTTTCCGAACTCCGCCGGGGCAAGCAGGTCCTTGGCGCGCTGCAGCAGGTCAATGTCGTCGAAGACCGGCGGGACGAGGACCATCGGTGCGCCGTGGTACAGATTTACCCGCGCGTATTTAAAGCCCGAGTTGTGCGTGCCTGCCATCGGGTGCCCGCCGAGGTAGGTAAAGCCGTGTTCCTGCGCCAGCGGGAAAAGTGCCCGGCAGACCACGCGCTTGGTACCGCAGCAGTCAATGACCATCGGCTTTTTGCCGATGTACGGCGCCATTTGCGTGACGTATGCGATGGCGGCTTCGGGGTAGATGGCAACGAGGACGATGTCGCACGTGCCGATGTTCTCTTTGGTGAGCGGCGCGGAGACCGCGCCTTCAATTTGTGCAAAGGACAGAACGCTCTCGTCGCGGTCAAAGGCGAGGACCTCATGTCCTGCCTCGCTGTATGCCTTTGCAAACGAGCCTCCGATCAGACCCAGACCGACAATTCCGGCTCTCATTGTGAAACAGCCTCCCGTACCTTCATGACCTTTGCGGAAAGCTCTGCAAACTGCGAGGGGGTCAGCGACTGCGCGCCGTCGCACAGCGCGTGAATCGGGTCATTGTGGACCTCGACCATGATACCGTCTGCGCCGCCTGCCGTTGCCGCCAGTGCCATCGGCGTCACGAGACGGGCAAGACCGGTCGCGTGGCTGGGGTCGACGACGACGGGAAGATGCGAAAGCTCATGGAGCATCGGAACGGCAGACAGATCGAGCGTGTTTCTGGTGTAGGTCTCATAGGTGCGGATGCCGCGCTCGCAGAGAATGACCTGCTCGTTGCCGCTTGCCATGATGTACTCGGCGCTCATCAGAAGCTCTTTCATCGTCGCAGCAATGCCGCGCTTTAATAAGATGGGCTTTTTCGTCTTGCCGAGCTCCTTGAGAAGATCGAAGTTTTGCATGTTGCGCGCGCCGACCTGAATCAGATCGACGTCTTCAAACAGGTCCAGATGGCGCACATCCATGATCTCGGTGACGATCGGAAGAGCAGTTTCCTTCTTCGCAACCGACAAAAGCCGAAGACCCTCTGCCTTGAGACCCTGGAAGTCATACGGGGACGTGCGGGGCTTGAACGCGCCGCCGCGCAGCAGCTTTGCGCCCGCCTTCTTCACATCGTTGGCAACGCCCACGATCTGTTCTTCCGACTCGACCGAGCAGGGACCTGCGATCATCGCGAAGTTGCCGCCGCCGATTTTGACGCCGCTGACATCGACAATCGTATCGTCCGGATGGAACTTGCGGTTGCAGCATTTGAACGGGTCGGAGACGCGGCGCACGGCGTCGACGATATCGAGGCTTGCAATCAGGTCCATGTCGACGGATTTCGTGTCGCCGATGAGTCCGAGGACGGTCTGATAATCGCCCTGCGAAATATGGACGCCGAGATTCTGGGCTTTGAACCAGCTGATCAGCTGGTCACGGCGGGCTTCACTTACGTTCGGTTTCAAAATAACGATCATGGTCTTGCACCTCCAAAAAATAAGGGCGGCACAGGGAATCTGTGCCGCCCGAAAAACCTTGGTTTTGTCGTTTTTTGCGCATCACAAATTGCCCTTACTATTGCAAATAGTAAAGTAAAAGTAATATGCGCCAAAAACAAACTGAGCCATTGTCGGTTCTCCTCATCTAAGATGGTCTCATTCTAGCGCTGCAATGTGCAAAAGTCAATGGCAAAATCAGCCAATCGGCAGAAAAAGTTGAAGGATGCTTGACAAAATTGTCTATTTGTAATAGACTAAGTTTGTCCATAGATAATAGACAGGAGAGAAACGACATGGCAGAAGGAAAACTCGGCGCGGTCGAGTCGCGCTTTGCGGATATCGTCTGGGCGCATGTACCGCTAGCCTCGAGAGAGCTGGCGAGGCTCTGCGAGCAGGAGCTGGGCTGGAAACGCACGACGACATATAATGTACTGCGTAAGCTCTGCGAGAGAGGTCTTTTTCAGAACGACGGCGGCACGGTCCGCGCGCTCGTCTCGCGCGAGGCGTTTTACTGCTCGCAGGGAGAGGCGCTGGTCGATTCTGCGTTCGGCGGGTCGCTTCCTGCATTTTTGGCAGCGTTTACGAAGCGGCGCGCGCTCAGCCGCGGAGAAATCGAGGAAATACAGAAGATGATCGATGAGGCGGAGGCGTAATATGGGAGCTTTCTTTGAAGCATTGGTCAACCATTCGGATCGAATTTTTTCCGCGCTTCTAAACCGGGCGGTTGCGGCGACGCTTCTGATCCTGGCGGTGTGCGTATATCGCGCGCTGTCTCCGAAGGCGCCGAAGTGGACGCGGCTTTTCCTATGGGTGCTGGCAGGGCTGCGGCTGTGTCTGCCGTTTTCCATCCGAAGTGCTTGGAGCCTGGTTCCGAGCGAGAAAATTCTCGACTATGAGACAGCGCAGTATGCGGCAAAGCCGGAAATCACAAGCGGCATTGCCGCGCTCAACCGGGCAGTGAATCCGGCGTTTGGGGAGAGTTTCGCGGCGACTCCGGCGGCGAGCATCAATCCCTTGCAGGTCTGGATGCATCTTGCGGGGATTGTCTGGGCGGTCGGCGTTCTGGCGCTGCTGCTTGCGGCGCTGGTGAGCGTTTGGAAACTCCGGCGGCGCGTACAGGCGTCCATCGAGCTTACAAAGGGCGTGCGGCTGTGCGACGCGATCGATACGCCGTTTCTGCTGGGGCTTTTCCGCCCGACGGTCTATCTGCCGTCACAGCTGTCGCAGCAGGAGCGGGACGTTGTGCTGGCGCATGAAGCGGCACATAAAACGCACGGCGACTGCATCTGGAAGCTCCTTGGCTACGGCATTCTGTGTGCCTACTGGTTTTATCCACCCGTTTGGCTGGGGTATGCGCTTTTCTGCCGCGATCTGGAGCTGGCGTGCGACGAGCGGGCGGTGAAGCGCCTCAGCCTTGAAGAGAAAAAGCGCTATGCGAGCGTGCTGCTTTCCTGCAGCGTGCCGTGCGGGAGCTTCCCGGTCTGCCCGCTGGCGTTCGGTGAGGTGGGCGTAAAAGAGCGCGTGAAGCGGGTGCTCGACAAAAAGCCCGCAAAGGCGCTTATCGCGCTGGCGCTTGCGGTCTGTCTTGTGATCGGCGTGTGCTTCCTGACAGCGAAGCAGGATGAGCAGATCTACGGTCTGTCCGCCGGCAGCTATGTCATGGACGAAGCGGATGCAGTTCAGATTCTGCCGTCGCGGGTAACCTTCCGGATGTCCGGCAGCCGTCACGAATTTGTATTTATGCTCAGTCCGATCTCCTCTTATTATATGGCGGGAGACTATACAATAAACGACGGCCTCGTAACCTGCTCCGACGGGACGTATACGCTCGTCTTCAAAATTCAGGACAATGATACCATCGTTCTGCAAATTCCGAATCAGGACGGTCTTCATATGAGTGGACTCTTTATTCCAAACGGGACGGAGTTTTACTATGAGGAGCCGGACGACAGCCGCTTGATTTTTTATAAGCAGGAACCTCCGGCCGGTGCGCAGCGCGCAGACTTCCGCGTGAGCTTTGATGACAAACTCTCCTATGGAGAGGTTTGGGCCGAGTACTGGCAGAACGGGACCTGCACCCGGTCTCAGCCGCTTACCCTAACAATGGCGGATGAGAAACTGCATCTGGTGTTTCAGAACCCGTTCAGCTCCCAAAACGCCGTTCCCGTGGTCCAGCTTTCTCTGGAGGCAGACGCGGCCAGACAGGTTTCGGCGTCATTTACCATGCCGGAAGACATGATAGGCTTCGGCTTCAACTCCTATGAAGATGGGACAGAACTTCCGCTTCAGGACGGGGAGGACGTCGTGCTGGCTTCGCTGGTCCCGGACCTTGGAGACGGTGTACGCATGTATAGCTGCACCGAATTGGCTGCAATGCCGGAGCTTTATCAGGAAGCGGACAGTATCCTGATTGTCAAGGCGGCGTTCGAAAGCGGCCTGCCGCCGCAATAAAATGAGCCCTCCAGCCGGAGGGCTTTTCTGCGTCCGGCAAAAATTTTTCTTTTTTGCGTGCAACCGATGCATCTGTTTCTCGTCTTTTGAGGCAGAGGGACATGAAAAAAGGAGGAATTACCCATGAAAGGCAAACAGCTTCTTGCACTGCTGCTGGCAGCGGTGCTTCTGCTCGGATGCACCGGCTGCGCGGCAAAGGGCGCGGGCGCTGCCGATCTGACGAAGAATGTCAAGAAGACCCCGCAGGTGATCTGCCTGGATGAAGACGCATTGACACAGACGACGGGGGCGATGACCGGCTTCGGCGTAAAGCTCCTGCAAAGCGAGATGGAAAACGAAAATCCGCTTCTGTCGCCGCTCAGCATTCTTGCCGCGCTTTCCATGACCGCAAACGGCGCGGCGGGCGAGACGAAGACGCAGATGGAGGCGGCGCTCGGCGCGAATGCCGAAACGCTCAACTCCATGTTCTCCGCGTGTTGGTCAGAAACGGGCGAGGACAAGCAGCTGAGGCTTGCAAACTCCGTCTGGCTCAAGGACACGCCGACGCTTCACGTGGAGGATGCGTTCTTACAGAAAAACGCCGACTCATTTGGCGCGGGCATTTACAGCGCGCCCTTTGACGACGCGACGAAGAAGAGCATCAACGACTGGGTCGGTAAGCATACAGACGGGATGATTCCGGAGATTCTCGATGAAATTCCGCAGGACACGGTCATGTATCTTGTGAGCGCCCTGGCGTTTGACGCGAAGTGGGACAGACCCTTCAAATCCTACGAGGTGTGGGACGGAGCGTTTACCGCGCGCAATGGGCAGGAGCAGACCGGAGACTTTCTCCACGGCGCGGTCGGGCAATATCTCTCGGACGAACACGCGGAGGGCTTCCTGAAACCTTATGCGGATGGGAAATACGCCTTTGCTGCGCTGCTGCCGGATGAAACAACCAACATAGAAAATTATGTCAACCAGTTGACAGGCGAGCGGCTTCATGCTATACTTGCCTCTCCGATTGACGAAAGCGTGGAAATTGCGCTGCCGAAGTTCAAAGCAGAGTTTTCTGCCGAGCTTTCCGAGAATCTGAAAGCGCTCGGCATGACGGATGCGTTTGACGGCGCGAACGCCGACTTTACCGCGCTCGGCACGTCCGACGAAGGGAACATCTATATCTCGCGCGTGCTGCACAAGACCTTTATTCAGGTCGATGAAGAGGGCACGAAGGCTGCCGCGGCGACGGCGGTGGATGCGACAACGGAAAGTGCGGCGCTCTACCCGCACAGCGTCCTTTTGAACCGACCCTTTGTGTACATGATCGTCGATCTGGAAACCGGGCTTCCCATTTTTCTCGGCGCTTTGACAGCGCTGCCGGAGGTGTGATACAATGCGTTTGAAAAAATTCGCGGCAGCAGGACTTGCTGCAGTGCTGGCGCTTTCGATGGCAGGCTGCGCGCCGGCTGTGGAAAGCTGCCCTGCGGCGGAAGAAGAAACCGATTCCTCGGCATATTCGCTTGCCGCGCCGGTTTACCCGGAGATGGCGCAGTACCCGGACGAGGCGGCATACTGGAAAAAAGACGGCTCGTTTGACGACGACGGCTTTTCCAAGGTCTACGATGCCTGGTGGGCAGACAAGCGGGCGCGTAATAACCTGCAGCTTCCGGACCCGGACGGCATGCAGCGCTTCCTGCGCGCTTCGACCGGAACGATGCTGGCGCAGGGCGGCGGGCAGAACCTCGTCTATTCGCCGCTGAATGTGTACATGGCGCTCTCGATGCTCTGCGAGTGCACCGACGGCAATTCCCGCGCGCAGATTTTGACCCTTCTGGGGCAGAGCGATCTAGCTTCCGTTCGCGCACAGGCAAGCGCGCTCTGGAACGCCAACTACTGCGCCGATGGCGCGGTGACGAGCGTTCTGGCAAGCTCCCTGTGGCTGCGAGACGGCACAAATTATGTGCAGAGTACGCTCGATACGCTGGCAAAGACCTATTACGCCTCGACGTTTTCCGGGGAAATGGGAAGTGACGATTACAATAAGGTGCTGCAAAGCTGGCTGAACGAGCAGACGGGAGGTTTGCTGCAGGAGCAGGCGTCCGGCGTCTCATTTGATCCAGATACGATTCTGGCGCAGGCGACGACCATTTATTACCGCGCCAAATGGTCGGAGGAATTTTCCAAGAGCCAGACGAGCGAAGGAACCTTCCACGCGGCAGCGGGCGATCTCACGTGCGATTTTATGCACCGGTCCGATTCCGACACGTATTACTGGGGCGAGCAGTTCGGCGCAATCGAGCTTTCGCTGCGCGAAAGCGGCTGTATGAAGCTGCTGCTGCCCGACGAGGGCGTCAGCCCGGAGGACCTTTTGCAGGACGAGGAAGCAATGGACTTCCTGCTGGGAAGCGGCGACTGGGAAAACAGCAAATTTTTGATTGTAAACCTTGCGCTGCCGAAGTTTGACGTATCGTCTGAGCTTGACTTAAACGAGAGCCTGCAGGCGCTCGGCGTGACGGATGTGTTCAGCCCCGCAGCCGCGGACTTTTCTCCGGCGATTCAGGACGCGGACGGCGTCTACCTTTCCAGAGCGGACCACGCCGCGCGCGTTGCCATCGATGAAGAGGGCGTGACGGCAGCAGCCTATACGGTGATGATGGAGGCTGGAGCGGCAATGCCGCCGGATGAAGAAATAGACTTCACGCTGGACCGCCCGTTCGTCTTTGCTATCACCGCGCGCAGCGGGTTGCCGCTGTTTGTCGGTATTGTCAACACCCCCGAATGAAAGAAATCCGAAATTGAGAAAGAAAGCAAATCATTAGAAATTCAAAGGAGAAACCAACCATGAAAAAGATTTTAGCGATGCTTCTTGCACTTGCCTGCGTTTTGAGCTTTGCAGCCTGCGCAAGCAAGAAAACAGACGATACCATCGGTGAAGAAAAACCCTCGACCTCTGAGCAGATGCCCACCGAGCCGGAAGCACCCACTGAAGAGCCTGACGCGCCTGCGGAAAAGCCCGCAGACGATGAAAATGCAGCCAAGCCAGATGACGGCATGCTCGACGATGAATTTGGCGTAGGCGGGCCCTCCGAGGAAAACGCACCGGCGGCAGAAGGCGGCACAGAGAATGCCGAGAGTACGCAAGAGGCGCTGGATCTTCTCAACAAAATCTGGGCAAGCTACAAAGACGAGGAAAAGTTCCCCGCAGCAGGCGGCGACTATGATAACAGCGTGGACGATGCAGCAGGCGCTGTGAATATTGCAAACGCGGATAATCTTTCGTACCTGCTTACCTTCCCGGCAAATGATGCTGTGAAGCTGGACGGCGCGGCATCTCTTATGCACATGATGAACGGCAACAGCTTTACCTGCGGGGCATACCATGCGGCAAACGCAGACGACGTTTCGTCCATCGTAGAGGACATCCACAACGAAATTTCCGGCAAGCAATGGATGTGCGGCTTCCCGGACAAGATGTTCATCGCAACGAGCGGCAATCTGATCGTAGCGGTATACGGCGATGAAGAGCTTGTCAACACCTTCCGCGACAAGCTTGCCGCGGCGGATGCAAGCTTTACCGCCGTCTATGACGAGGCAATCGACGCCTAAATCCATATCATCTGACAGGAGGCTCCCATGCTTTTTTCCAGCATTCCGTTTTTATATTACTTCCTGCCGCTTGTGCTGGCAGTCTATTTTCTCACACCGCGCGCGGGAAAAAACGCAGTGCTTTTCCTTTCGAGCCTCCTGTTCTATGCCTGGGGGGAACCGAGGTTCTGCATCTTCATGCTGCTGAGCATTTTGCAGGGCTACGTCTTCGGGCGTCTGATTGAAAAACATGCACAGAACAAGAAGCGGTCAAAGCTTTTTTTGACCGCTTCTGTCGCGCTCAGTCTGGCGCTGCTGGCGTACTGCAAATACGCAGACTTCTTTCTATCCAGCGTAAATGCCGTAACGGGGCTGTCTTCCAAGCTTCTGCACGTGGCGCTTCCCATCGGCATCAGCTTTTACACGTTCCAGATTTTAAGCTATGTGGTCGATGTCTACCGGGGCAGTGTGCCTGCACAGAAAAGCTTTTTGAAGCTCGGAACATATATCGCGATGTTTCCGCAGCTCATTGCAGGACCCATTGTGCGCTACGCAGACATTGCGCCGCAGCTGGACAGCCGCCAGACGACGCTCGAAGATGTATCGTCCGGCGCGTGCCGGTTTGTGATCGGGTTATCTAAAAAGGTGCTGCTGGCAAATGTTCTGTATGAGCTGATCACGGCGTTTCAGCAAAGCCGGGAGCTGTCGGTCCTCTATTTCTGGCTCTACGCCGTGAGCTTTGCCCTGCAGCTCTATTTTGACTTTTCCGGCTACAGCGATATGGCAATCGGACTCGGCAGAATTTTCGGTTTCCGGTTTCAGGAGAATTTCAACTACCCGTATATCTCCGGCTCCATCACCGAATTCTGGCGGCGCTGGCATATCAGCCTCGGCTCCTGGTTCCGGGACTACGTCTATATTCCGCTCGGCGGAAACCGCGTATCGAAGGCAAAATGGCTGCGGAACATTCTCGTTGTCTGGATGCTGACCGGTCTGTGGCACGGGGCAAGCTGGAACTTTGTTCTGTGGGGGCTGGGCTTTGCGGTCTTGCTGGTGGCAGAGAAGCTGGTGTACGGCAGGCTGCTGCAGAGAACGCATGTCTTGAAGCACGTTTATACGCTGCTGCTTGTGACGCTGAGCTTCGTTCTTTTCAATGCGGACTCCGTGTCGGAGGCGGTTTTGCAGCTCGGCGCAATGTTTGGCGCAGGCGGGCTGCCGCTTGTCAGCACGGAAGGCGTCTATTACCTCAAAAGCTACGCCGGAACCTTCCTGTTTGCGGCAATCGGTGCGACACCACTGGTATCGAACGCCATTTCCCGGTTCGGGAAAACCCGATTCGGCGCGCAAGCGCTGACCGTTTTGCAGCCGCTTGTCATGCTTGCACTTCTTGCCGCGTGTACGGCGTTTCTGGTCGATGGGTCGTTTAACCCGTTTTTGTATTTCCGGTTTTAAGGAGGCAGGAGGATGCAGAAGAAAAAAAACATGCTGACCGTCCTGCTTCTGGGCGCATTCCTGTTCGGCTTTGCCGTCTGGGGCGCGATCAAGCCCGCAGATGCACAGTCTCAGTCGGAGCGGCGCAGTCTCGCGCAGTTTCCGGCGTTTTCTGTGAAAGGCTTTTGGGACGGGAAATGGACAGGCGATTTTGAAAGCTATACACTCGATCAGTTCCCGCTGCGTGAGCAGTTCCGGACACTCAAGAGCCTGCTGTCGCTCGGCGTGTACCGGCAGAAGGACAACCACGGCGTGTATCTGGCAGACGGCTTTGTTTCGAAGTTGGAATACCCGCTGAACGAAGCGTCTCTCCAACACGCGCAGGAGCGCTTTCGCTTTGTCTATGACAAGTATCTCGCGGACACGGATGTGAAACCCTATCTTGCGGTGATTCCGGACAAAAACTACTATCTGGCAAAGCAGAACGGCTATCCGGCGCTGGACTACGATGTGTTTTTCTCGTCCATGCGCGATAACCTTTCGTGGGCACAATATATTGATCTCGCCGGAAGCCTGCAAATCGAAGACTATTACAGAACCGACCTTCACTGGCGGCAGGACCGGCTTCTGCCTGCGGCAAAGACGCTTGCGCAAGCGATGGGCGCAAGCGTAGAAGAAGCCTTTGAAACGCAGACGCTTGCACGCGATTATTACGGGCTTTACTACGGCTATGCGGCGCTGCCCGTGAAGCCGGAGACGGTCTCGTATCTGACGAGCGACACGATTGAAAGCGCCGTCGTGACAAATTTTGAGACGAACCGGACCGGTGCGGTCTATGACATGGAAAAGGCGGCGGGGAAGAACCCGTATGAGATGTTCCTGTCCGGTTCGGTGTCGCTTCTGACGATCGAAAACCCGAACGCGAAGACGGACAGGGAGCTGGTGATCTTCCGCGACTCGTTTGCCAGCAGCCTGGCGCCGCTGCTTTTAGATGGCTACGCAAAAATTACGCTGGTCGATATCCGCTATCTTCCGAGTGTAAGGCTTGGAAGCTTCCTGACGTTTACCGATCAGGACGTGCTGTTTTTGTACAGCGTGAACGTTTTGAACAACAGCGAAACCATCAAATAGTGCAGAAAAGACCACCCTTCTGGATGAAAAACGGACAGGCATGAAAAACGCAGCGGATGCAGGAAAGCATCCGCTGCTTTTGGTTCAGGAAGGGATTTTGCGCTTTTCCGCTGCGTCGAAGCCGTGGACCCAGTCGGAGCAGTGGTAGTAGATAAAAAAGATGACCGAGCTGATGGACCAGGTGATGGGATAGGCGTAGTAGATGAAACGGATTTCGTGGCTGTAGCGCATGATCAGCGAGATATATGTGATGCGCAGCACACACCAGACGGCAAGCATCACAAGCATCGGTACGAACGCCTTGCCTGCGCCGCGGCAGACGGAAGCTACCGCGTGAGAATAGGCGAGCAGACAGTAAAAGAGGGTAATGACACGCGCCTGCCGCGTTGCCAGCGCGATAACCTCCGGCGTCCGGCTGAACAGACTTGCCAGCTGCGGCATGGTAAGATACATGGCGATGCCGATCAGCTCGGCAAGCAGCAGGGCGCTGATGATGCCGAAGCGCGCGCCGGTTTTTGCGCGGTCATATTTCTGCGCGCCGAGGTTCTGGCTGGTATAGGTCGTAAGCGTCATGGTAAAGCTTGTAATCGGCAGGAAGGCGAAGCCTTCGAGCTTGCTGTAGGTGCCGTAAGCTGCCATGGCGATTTTGCCGAAGGAATTGATGTTCGTCTGCACGACGACGTTTGCAAGTCCGATGACGGAATTCTGCACGCCGGAAGGAAGCCCGTAGCGAAGAATCAAGCCGATCATTTCACGATCGGCGCGCAGATGCGACAGCCGCAGGCGGTATTTTGCTGTCTTGCGTGAGAGCTGGATCAGGCACAGAATCATGCTGATTGCCTGTGAGATGACCGTCGCCACGGCGGCGGACCATACGCCCCAGCCGAAGCCGCCGATGAACAGAATGTCCAGCGCGATATTGACCGCCGAGGACAGCAGCAGATAATAAAGCGGTCTTTTGCTGTCTCCGAGCGCGTTCATGACGCTCTTGCAGGCGTTATAAAGCATGACTGCCAGCACGCCGGTAAAATAATAGCGGAAATAGGAGATAGCGTCCGGCAGAACCTCGGGGTCGGTGCCCATCCAGCGAAGGATGGTAGGCGTCAGCAGAACGCCGAAGATGGTGAGGAAAATGCCGCTCAGAAGGTTCACGAAAATATTTGCGTGGATGGCGCGCTCGACCCGTGCGTCGTCGCCTGCTCCAAAGTAGCGCGAGATGGCAACGCCCGCGCCGAGGGTCAAGCCCTCAAAGAAGCTGGTCATCAGGAAAATCAGAGGACCCGATGAACTGACGGCGGCAAGCGCCTCGTCGCCGAGAAAGCGCCCGACGATCAGAGAGTCTGCGGTATTATACAGCTGCTGGAAAATCTGGCTCAGCAGGACCGGCAGTGCAAAGCCCGCAATCAGTTTCCACGGACTGCCGACCGTCATGTCCCGCATCGTGCTTTTCACCGTGCATCCGTCCTTTCCGGGCATGTTTCGAGCATAGTATGGTAATTCTAACAGAATCGAAACGAAAATACAACCCGTCCGATTTTTTTCGCGATTGCTAACCGGCGGTTACTCGCGGTTTCTGCGGACAGGTGGTATCATAAAACAAAACTGTTAGAGCAAGAGGGGGAGAACGGGTCATGAAAGGATTCTGGAAACGGGCGGCAATGGGGCTGCTGGCGATAGCGATGCTGCTGTGCGCTGCCTGCGCGGCGCCGGAACAGGAACCGGAGCAGGAGATGCAGACGGACATCGCGGGCGCAGACTGGCGCACGTATGGGCAGGTGAGCGACGCGGGGACCATCACGCGCGCGGGGGAGCAGACAAGCGTGCTTGCCTGCGTATTTGACAGCGGCGTGGAGTTTTATCTGGATGAAGAAACGCAGACTTTTTTTGCAGAAGCAGTCTTTCCGGAAAAGATCGAGGGCGCACACGATCTGTTTGAAGCGCTCTCGCTGGACGATCTGAACGGCGACGGCGACAGCGACGTGCAGCTCATGCTCACCGGTCAGACGCTGATCTGGTACTACGACGCGGCAAGCGAGAGCTACGTCTATCAGCCGCAGACTTGACAGGTCGCCGTGTGAAGCGGAGGAAAAGCACGAAAATACCCGGAGGTCTTGCAGGGCAAGGCTTTCGGGTATTTTTTGCATGCCGGCAGTTTTGTGTGTTTAGCCGTTCAGCGCGGGGAAATAGGTGATTTTTGCGCTGTATTTGTCAAGCAAACCGTCGAGATAGCTTTGCACATAGTCGCGCATTTTCTCGGGCGGATTGACCTTTGTAAACGTCAGCCCATGCGCCTGGCAGTATGCCTCGCCGAGCACATCGCGCAGCTTCTGCCGCAGAATCACGCGCGGAAGCTGCTCACGGATGGCAGCAAAATACCCATCCGGTGCAACACCGACCTGCTTGCACCAGGCGTCCACCGCAGTACGCACATCTTCGTATTCTTCGTAGTTCTGCTGCTGCGCGGCGAAGGCTTCGTCAACCTCCTCCTGCGAGACGGAAAGCCCGAGGTGCTCTGCCTCGTCGAGCATGGCAAGGTTCTCAAGCAGCTGGTCGACGGCTTCTTGATCGCTGACGGCTTTGCCGCCGGAGAGCGCCTGCTGGTTCTGCTTTTCATAATCGACGAGGCTTCTGCGGATTTCCGTTTCTCCGTAAGACGCGACGACCGGGTCATCATCCTGTACGCCTTTTTTATCGGCACACCCGGCAAGCAGACTCAACGCAAGAATCGCTGCGGCAAGTAAGAAAGCAAAGCGGATTCGTTTTATCATGCAGAGTCCTCCCTTACGATGGGGTAGCATCAGTATAGCATGTCTGTTTGGGAAAGTCCAGTTGGAACGCAGGCGCATGAGAATAACAAGCTGACGTTTGCAAGGATGACAAAAAGAGCTGCCTGACTTCGTTCGAAATCAGGCGGCTCTCCTTGTGAATCATAAAATCAAGCTGCAGAATCGTTGCCACGAGAGGCATCAAGGTTTAAAAAGTCCAGTGTTTACGGACTTTTTTCAACCTCTGAAATTATTCCCACTCGCCAAGCGGAAACGCGCTCTAAACTTTTTTGTATAGACCGTTTGCTTCCATTTGGCTTTATTTGATACCAATTATCCCAATCCTATGGGGTATCCGACTTTCTGCTATCAAAAAGCTATCAGGGGATGCTATCAATAGAAGAAATCAGCAATCAAGAATTATCTAAAGAATATTCTGCCAGATCATAATATATGCAATAATTACACGCTGCACAGTAGTTAGGCATTGATTTGATGCAACCAATCTATTATATTCATCCCTACTCTAGCAACATCTAATTCGTCCAATACTCCGCTATGCATTATCACGTTTCGTGATTTTTCGATTGTCTCAAATGTAGTACGTATCCACTCTTGAGCATTAGAAAAACCAAAGTATGGTTCAAAATAAGGCCAATTCCCCTGCGAACACATTATCTTAGGTAAATCACCAAATTCCAAATATGACATCATCATATCACCACGATTTATATGCCATTTGACTTTGGTTTCAGAATCTTTTCTACTTTGCGCTTTCTCTCTAATACCGTTTTGTACACCTTTTGCTCACCAATCGTCGCCATATGCCCCAGCAAGTGTTGAGAAAACAAATTCTCGTGTTGCGTTTTCAAATGCTGTTATGGTCGCAAAAACGGTTATCATTGTTTTTGATTGCTCGACATATTTGCTGTCGATTTCATCGAAATGAAGTTCTTTTGCCAATGACTCAGAAAAGAAAGCTTCTTCTGCGGTATACTTTTTGTGACCGGCTTTGTCAAGGGCTTCTTCTGCCAGTATTCCTCGAAAAGCAAATGAATATAAATCCGTCTCCATGTGCCGATATCTCCTACTTTAACGGTAAGTGTTTGGTTAAACTTGCAAATAGAGCATCATAAACTGCCTGATCGCGTGTTGCAGGCAAATGAATGTGGATATCGTAATTCAAATCAATTCTGTGTCCTTCGTGAGGATGGGCAACCTTTGAAGTTAATCCGTTATCAGAGCTTTGCACAGGATCAGCATTTTGAGATTGAGTCGGTGTAGGTGAGCTTTGCGTTTCAGCCCAATCTGCATATCCGCATAAATTTATAAATGTGCTTGCCATATGTCCGATAGTTGCATTTTCTTTAGAACCATTAGTCAAGGTCTTGAATTTTCCTTCGACCTCTGCTTTCGTCATTTTGTTAGCAGACGTGTTAAGGGCAAACAAATCGGCGTATGCTTCTTTTATTCCCTCAGCAACCATTTGTTTTGAAAAGCTTTGATCCAAAAATTTGAAGTATCTTTCTGTTGGGGTTCCACTATCATCCAAAAAGCCAATTGCCTTTAATACGTTTACAAATTGTCTGTCATTTGAACTGGTAAAGCCTAAATCAGCCATGAACTTTGTTGTAAATTTGTCTGGGGCTTTTGCTGTCAGCATTGTATCAAAATACTGAGGAATTTTTGTGAAACTCCCTGTCATATAACTTGTCGGTAACGCCATAGTAATCCCTCCATAGATTATTTGAAATTTGTACTTTTTCTCCTTTAATCAGGTGTACATGTCATACATGAGCAGTTTCAAAACTAACTCCTTTGGCCACGCAAACCAACTCATAAGGTGCAGATATATGTTGCTAATATCGTCGGTAATATACGAAGAGAAGCCAAACGATACGACATGGTTTATGCTGTCACAACAACGATGCGTGATAAATGTCCTTCCAGATGTGGTGTGTCTCGCGACTCATTGTATGTAGACTTATTGTATTCGATATTGTAGCATATATCATGGAGGTTTACAAGTATGGATATAGTCAAGGTTTTTGGATCAAATGTTAAGCGGTATCGCCAGCAGACCGGGTTATCTCAGGAGGCATTTGCAGAAAAGTGCGGTATGCACAGAACATACATTAGTGCTATTGAATGCTTTCGCAGGAGCATTTCGTTAGAAAATATTCAGAGAATTGCAGATGCACTTGGCGTAGAACCATATAAACTATTTCTTATATCGGAGGAGGACGCATGAAGCAGTTAAGAGAGAAAATTGAAGAATTGCTATGCAATTCAAAATGTACGAAAGAGGAAATTTCTTCTATAATGCGTGAAAAAGCATTATATCCATTCAGTAGAGAGAGCCGAATTCTAGCATATCTGATGTCTCTTGGTGAAATTACATATGACGAATATGCTAAGCTCGACGAAGACTACTGCAATAGGAATCAGTTCCTCGAACTGTTTGATATGGCTCCCCGCACATATGGTCAAACATGGGGAGAAGAATACATTAGAAAATTGTTCCCGCAGTTCATCAAAGCTACGAAAGAAAACCTTGCCGACGTATACCCTGATTTTGACGGCGAATTTGATCTTTGGCTGGATGGTATTAGGATTGAGGTTAAAGCGTGTCGAGCAAATAGTACAAAAAGTAGTGGAAGTTTAGCCAGCCGAGCCTATTTACACACCGAGGCGCATGATACGGGGTTCAAATATCACTATCAGCAGTTAAAACCGTCTTGTTGCGATGTATTCATTTGGATTGGTACTTGTCGGGATACGTTGCTTTATTGGGTTTTGAGTAGTGACGAACTTCTCAAAACAGGGAAACTAGGCTCGCAACATAGAAATGAACATACAGGAACGGCAGATAATCCAGTGTTTGAAGGGCAAGTGTTCATGACAGAAGATGAGTTGCTCCCGTTCTTTGTAAAAGAAGAAAACATACTTGATGCGGTTTATGCTAAGGGCAAGTCAAAAATCGATAAATAGATTTTTACCAGCCAAAGCCGCTGTTATGATTTTTCTGTCTTGTACTGTTAAATGGTACAGACCCATGATCATGTCATCTAACTCGCTATATAGACCGCTAATGTTTTCGAAAGAGTTCATTATGCGGTCTACTTTTTTTATAATACTGTCCTGTTCTTCTGCTGAAACAATGGGTATTGGTACCTGTTCTATGTGTGAACGGAGTAATTTGACAGAGTTGAATTTCTTTGAAATAAAAAAGGCTACAACGCTTGAATTAAGTATTGCAAGAACATACTTTATTGCAAGTCCATCAATTTCGGGGATAACAATATTACAACTGTTCAAAGAAAGTGTTTGCTTATTGTCATAAGTGAATACAGGTACTTCACTGATAAAGCGATAAAGTAGCTTTTCTTTTGCACGGTAGATTTCTATAGGAGCTACTTGCTGAAAAGATTCTGGCTCAAACCGGATGTAATTTCCAGACGGACACACTTTATATCTTTGAATATCGCTCCCCTTCAGAACCAACTCATTATCACTTTGTTTTTCTGTAGATATATATTCCTTATTATTACCCGTGACAATCCCAAGCGCAAATTTCGCATTTTCTTTCAAAAAAGCCGCATTTTCAATCCCACTAATCGTACTTAAGCAACGATTTTCTTCATCAGAAACATTGAATGAGAGGGTTCCGTCAGAGAAAGTGCGATGCTTTGAAATGACAAAAGTAGTATTGCCGGTTGAAACTTCACAGCCAAGGACTGTCTTAGCTGCGTCGGGCATAATTCCGAGAATTATAGAGGGACATTGTACGCCGGAAAACACATTTCCTAAATAGGCAACAAATTTGAATGAACAGGTGTCGAGAATTAGTCTTCGTACCGCTTCATGTGCAGTTACGCTTAGAATAGCCTCAGGCAAAACAAACGCCATCACACCATTGTAAGTGAGCATAGTTAGCGCTTTTTCTACAAACAAGTCATACGACTCTAGACTTTTACCGGTTGCAGTTTGAAAAAGCTTGCGATATGTGATTACATCAGCTTCAGAAAATTCACTCCCCCACGGCGGATTTCCGAGCACAACATCAAATTTCTGCGTAAAGGTCATCAAATATGTGTTACCGATAATGAATCTGGAATAAAGATCGGTAACGGTCATTTGGGGCGTCATAAGTGCAACATTGATTCTGGTGATATAAATGCTTATGGGGTCGATATCTTGACCATAAAGATTTGAGTAGTCCATTCCCATCATACCAAGTCTCAGCAAAAAATTACCGGTACCACAACAAGGATCACAGATCGTTCGCGCGTTCAAATTAACATCATTTTTGTATAGTCTTTCAATCAACTCATTTACAACCTTTTCGGGAGTATAATAGGCACCCCTGCTTTTTCGCCGGGCAATATCCTGTAAGGAAATATATACAAAGCCTAACGAGTCTTCCCCGCTCACAAAAAGAATTTCTTTTGTCAATGCGGGCTGTAATCTTTCAAATAATGCAGAATCTATGTTGTAGGATCCTAGCAAATCTTCAATTAGAATATGGAAATCGTCAAAGTGTTTTTGCGTCAAAAAACGCATTAGAAGGTTGTTATCTGAATACTGCTTATTTCGGCTTTGATAATAAAGCTGAACGGCAAAATTTGCAAGTACTGCAACCATATCCCTTTCATCTTCAATGATATTTAGTTCCAATAGTTCAGAAACTAACCTCTTATTATTTTCAGTATGAATATAGTCTTTGTAGAGGATTTTTCCTGTGGAGGACTTTTTGTTTCTGCGGCTCTTAAGCTTCTTATTTTTGGGATTTTTAAGTTCTGCCGAAAATCTTTCAATATATCCTCGGCTGAAAAACTGGTTATCAATGTCAGGGACAATCTTACCCAAGCGAATCCAGTTTTTTGCAGTTGCTTTTGATATAGACAATTCCTTACATACATCATCAACAGTAAAAATGTCGTGAACGACACCAATCTGGTCAGCTTTGTTACAACTTATATGTTTTCTTCGACCGTCGATAGGCTTGGAAGCAGTATCAGGTATTAGCCATACTCCGCTAACCATATTTGCACCGTCAATACGTCCTTGTTCACACAAAACTTGAACTCGTCTCTTTGATATGTTGAATTTTGAAGCCGCATCATTAACTGAAATATACATAGATTCCTCCAGTTATTTCGTAATTTAATGATCATATTATACTCACAAAAACGAATAGTGTCAATATTAATGATGATTTCATAGGAGTACAAATATTAAATGCGTCTGGAGTCTACAATTCATAATTGTGGTCTTCCTTTCAGTCCATTCTTCTTGGCAAGCTCACTTGCTGCCTGTCGGCGCGTATCCGAATACGGCACGGTCAGACGGACGGCGAATCGTCTGCGGTCAATCTCGAAGGTCAGGCCGCCCTGTTCATCATCGTCGGTCTGCCTGCACAAATCGGTATGCTTTGCTGCATACCGTGCTAGCCGCTTTTTGAGCGCGGTATTGTGTGTCTGGATTTCGACGGTTTTGCTGGCTTCGTCAAAATAGATGCAGGTCGTTTTCTGCCTCTTAGTCAGTCCAGTTTTCATATTGCCTCCATTTCTGCCTGCCCTGCAAAAACAGGCGCATTTTCAAGATTTTTTGTCAGTTCTACACCTGCAAAAGCAGGGTGACTTTTGAATGGGGAGCGCCCAAATGATACGCGGCTCGATCTGGACGCTCCCATTCGGTAAAATCCGTTTTTCTCAGCTCAACACGGCATCAGCGGGCATCGTCCCGCATTGCCGTTTTTTCTCTGCGCGGACGGAAGAAATGCCAGAGGTTATTGCGCTGGATCACGTTCTCATAGCGTTGCACTTTTCCGCGAAGCTCTGCGTTCTCGCGTTCCAAGTCTGGTGTACGGAGCTTGCTGCGAACGGATTTGTACTCGGAAAGCTCCTGCTTCAAACCGGCGATCTCTGCCTTGAGTTTTGCAGTCAGCCTGTTTGCCGCATCCAAAGCCTTTTGCAACTTGGATTCCTTTTTCTCTGACGCAGCGTACTTCTTCGCCTCCGTTGCCAGCGATTCATACTCAGAACGCTCCAATATCACCTTGGAGGACAGCGGGACGGGCTTTGCCTCAATCTTTTCGATGGCCGCCACATCGACCTGCTGATTCTGAATTTTTTTGATCTGCTTGCCGAGCGTCGCTGCCTGCTGCTCCTGCTGTCGGTTCTGCTCCGTGAGTTCTGCCAGCCGTGCCTGCTCCCGCTGCACCTTGAACTGCGTCACCGTCAGGTGTTCCTCGGAGCTGCCGCGTTCGCCGCGCTCCACATCGTCGTACCCGGCGTCACGCATATACCGGAAGAAATCATCCTGCAAAACGCTGTAGGACTTCTTGAGAATGGGTTTGCCCTTGGAACTTAAAATCGGCTCACCGTTCTCGTCCAGCGCAGGCCTGGAAGCCCACTTCTTGCTCATGCTGACCTGCTGAATCGTCTCCTTGACCGTCCCAACCAGAGATTTATCCTTGCAGCGTTTCGACCACAGGATTTGTTTCTCCACGACGGGGATATAGATCACATGAAGATGATAGTGGTACACGTCTTGTCCCAGCGCGTCGGACATGGCGCGGTTGCGCTCGTCGGCGTGCATGACTGCCGAAAGGACGTATTGCTCACCGCCGACAATTTTGATTGCAGCTTTGTAGGCATCGGCGTAAAATTGTTTTGCAAATTCATAGCCGCCGTGGTTGAAGAAGTAGGCAGAGTTGACATCGAAAATCAGCTCTCCGAATTTCTCGGCATCCGCTTTCAGACCGCGTGTTGAGATCACGCCGTCAGAGCGCATCTGCTCGAACATCTCCTTATACCCGGCGGTTGGCGTTTTGAAATGGACGTTGTATGGCGTCCGTTCAGGAACGATGTCCTGATTGACATACGACGATTTTTCGCGCTCATTATGCGCCTGTGCGTTGTCGATGTCTGTATCTTTCATTCTTGCGTTTCTTGCGCTGGTACGGTGAATACCGTCGCCTCTTGCCATAGGCAGTTTACCTCCTGATTTCAGATTGTGCAGGACGGGTAGCTTTCGGGGAGGCACTTCTGCGGAAGTGTAATAACCCACTATGATACTTTCATCCTGCGGCTGCAAAGTATCGTGGGCTCTCCGAGGGGGAAACGGGGAATGCGGCTCCTGCGGGAGCCTTGGCCGTTGCTGACGATGTACCACATCATCAGCAGCGGCATGGACACCAGCGTTTCCGTACTCCCGTACTGCACCGCTGCCGTCCACAGTCCGGCTCCCAATCTGCGGATTGAGCGCCGGGGACGGGGGATGCGTTTTGGGGTGTGTGACGGTTGTGACGATTGTGACGGTATTTTTGATACCGACCCCACTGCCAAAAGAATCGTCACAACCGTCACCAACCGTCACACCCCCTGCTTTCGCAGTCGGATGAAACTGCCATTCCGTGTCCGCTTCATGGTGTATTCCACCCCATATTCGTTTTGCAGCTCCCCCGCTTTCACGTTGAGCTGCCGGGTCAGAATATTGGGCGGCATCTCCTCTTGCAGAGCCGCTGCCAGTTCCGTGGCGCTGCCGCTCCACTCTGGGACATTCTCCTTCAAAAGGCTTGCCACCTTTTGAAGCAGCGGATCGGGAGGCTGTTTCCAGAGCTCTGTTTCCGCATGGTCTAGCTCCCAGGTGAGCCTTTCCATATTCCGGGTCAGGTGTAGCCGCTGATCCGGCTGGTCACGCCCTACAATATCCAGTGTGGCATTCTGGTCTGTACGTTTTTCCTTTTGGAGCAGGAACGCTCCATCCGCACAGCCCAGCAGTCCTGTGGTGCCGGAAATCATTTCAACCTTATCCCCGGAAGGCTGCTTCCGGGTGTGATGTACCAGAAGCAGACACACGCCGTTCTTGTCCGCAAACTGCTTCATCCTGCCAACAATGTCATAGTCGTTGGCATAGCTGTAAGCGTCTGTGCTGACTTCCCGGATTTTTTGCAGGGTATCGATAATGATCAACCGGGTGTCTGGGTGTTCCCGGATGAACTTTTCCAGCTGTTCATCCAGTCCCGCCCCCAGTTGCTTGGCGCAGATTGCGAAATGGAGCTTGTCTGTGCCCTCCACGCCGAACATCCGGGACATTCGCTCCTGCAATCGCTGGTAGTCATCTTCCAGAGCCAGGTAGAGAACCGTGCCCTGGTGGACTTCATACTCCCATAGCTTTTGCCCGGTGCTGACATGGTAGGCCAGTTGCGCCATGAAGAATGATTTGCCCATCTTCGGCGCACCGGCGAACAGGTAAGTGCCGGAATAGAGCAGCCCCTCAATGACTGGCTGCTTGCTCTGGTACACTGTCTCGTACAGCTCGTTCATGGAAACCGTGTGCAAATAGGCCGGGTCTGCCATGCGCTGCATTTGCAAGAAAAATTTTTCTTGAGAAATGTCTTCCAGGTCATTGATTTCCGGGGATTCAGCTGTTATAATCTCAGTAGTTGTTGATTGGATTGACTGCCCTGCATCTGCGCCAACAGATGCTTTAAGGGCGGCCTTTTCTTTTGTTTCATTCATTCGCATCTTCTCCTTTCAGTCCTTGCATGGTGACGGTAATAAGATCAATAGTACACAGCAGTTCATCAGGAACACTGCTTCCTGCAGCAATGCGTTCCAATTCTTCATGTATTGCCGCCATCTGCGTTTTCAGCGCCTTATACACTCTTGGATTCGGCTGTATGACCACTTCTCGTCCCATGCACTTTCGATAACAGTATTCCTGCTTGGGAAGTCCGGACAGGGCAACAGCTCTGTTCAGTTCTTCCTGTTCTTCGGGGGATACCCGGAAGCCGACCGTAATACTACGGAAGCGATTCTTCCTGTCTACATTTTTTGCTGACATAAAATCAAACTCCTTTTCCAATGTCATCTAGTTTGCTTGCCATTTCTTTCTGTTTGGATGGAAACAGATGGGCATATCGATAGGTAATCTCAATGCTTTCATGCCCTACCCGGTCGGCAATGGCAACCGCCGAGAAACCCATGTCAATCAGCAGGCTGATGTGGCTGTGTCTCAAATCATGAATCCGAATGCGCTTCACGCCGGCCGCCTTTGCGCCCCTGTCCATCTCGTGATGAAGGTAATGTTTGGTGACAGTAAATATCCGGTCTTTCTTTTTTAGACCGTACTGCATTCCGAAGAACTCTTTCATCTCTGTGCAGAGGAAATCCGGCATTTGAATGGTACGATTGCTTTTCTTTGTTTTGGGTGAGGTTATGATGTCCTTGCCCTTGAGGCGCTGATAGGTTTTGCTGATTTTAACCGTACCATGTTCAAAATCAAAATCCGCAGGCATCAGCGCCAGCAATTCTCCCTCCCGGATGCCCGTCCAATAGAGCATCTGAAAGGCATAATAGGAAACGGGCTTGTCCATCATTTCTTCCGAAAATTTCAGATACTCCTCCTTTGTCCAGAACAGCATTTCCCTTCGTTCTTCATTGCCCATATTCCCGGCTTTGGCTGCCGGATTTGCGTGGAGATCATAGAATCGAACCGCATGATTGAAGATTGCGCTGAGCTGATTATGCAGCGTCTTGAGATAGGTTTGGGAATACGGCTTGTGGTTTTTGTCCCTGTAGGCAAGCATCTCATTCTGCCATGCAATTACATCTTTTGTGGTGATCTCGCAGATTTTCCGCTTGCCGAAATACGGCAGCAGCTTCTTTTGAATAATATTCTCCTTGGTTTGCCATGTACTTTCTTTCAGCCGTGCCTTGAGATCTTTGGTATAGATTTCGCAGAAGGCTTCAAAGCTCATGTCCAGATCTCCCGCACTTTGCTGCTGGAATTTCTGTTCCCATTCCTGTGCTTCACGCTTTGTTGAGAATCCTCGCTTACACTTTGGCTTGCGTGACCCAGTCCAGTCTGTGTACTGGGTCACCACATACCACGAACCGTTTTCCTTGTTTTTATAAGCTGGCATCTGTGTTCATCCTTTCTGTTCCGAAGAACCGTTCGTTAAAATACTGTCTGTTAACTCGTCCCGCAATGGTGAGGAAGCCTTTTCCCTTCAGCTCTTCATTGAGCTTACGAATAAGCTTGTAGGCGTAGGGCTTCGACACATCCAATTCCGCTGCGACTTCATCCACTCGGATAAATCTGTTGTCCATAAAATCCCTCCTTTCTGATTTTTGGTTATACTTCTCCTTATTTAGTGTCGGATACTTTCTGGCCGCCTCCGATTTGCCCGGGCGGACACATCATACTGTGATGTGCGGCAGTTATTCAGTTGTTGAGCTTAACTATTTTTGTTTAAGCTCGTGCCAGCATTATACTAAACAAATTCAGTTATGTCAAGAGGCTGCAGAGAAAATACTAAACTTTTTTGTTTCTGCTATCTTGACATATACTAAGCATTTAAGTTATAATCAAGGCATCGACGCAGAAGGAGTGCAAAACTATGGCAATCGGTGAGAGAATTCGATTTATACGCAACCTACGCGGCATGACGCAGAAATGGCTTGGTCAGGCCGTTGGCTTTCCGCCAAAGACAGCAGATGTCCGGATGGCGCAATACGAATCCGGCTCCAGGACACCAAAGGAGGACCTGGTAAAGGCAATCGCCAACGTTTTGGAGGTTTCCCCTCTGGCCTTGCAGGTTCCCGACATTGACAGTGACCTTGGTTTTATCCATACTCTTTTCGCCATTGAGGACATTCACGGTATACGGGCTGAAAAGCAGGGGGACGAAGTGCATCTCATCTTTGACGGCAGCAAGCGAACCATGGATGAATCAATCTTTACCATGCTTTCCGCATGGGCAGAGCAGTCGGAGAAGCTGCGCAGCGGCGAGATCACCAAAGAGCAGTATGACCACTGGCGCTACACATTCCCGGAGGAAGACACCACCCAGCGTTGGGCAAAAGTACCGTCGCAGGGACTCAGTGATATGCTTGTCGGCGTATTCAAAAATTATCTGGAAGATATCTGAGCATAGCAAAAGCCCGTACTGACATCCAATCAGTACGGGCTTAAACGATAATATGGGGAGCTCATGGGCCAGGAGCGATTACTCCTTACTCACAAGCCACTGGCAACGCAGAATAACTGCGCTCCGGCGGAATCTTATCAAAATCTTATCAGAAGGGGTGGGCAAAATCCAAAAACCGTTGGTATTCCTGCACTTTTGGGCTTTTGTGATTTATTCCCACTCAATCGTCCCAGTGGGCTTGGGGGTCAGGTCAAGCACTACGCGGTTGATGCCGTCAACCTCATGCGTGATGCGGGCGGTGATGTGGTGGAGGAGGGGATAGGGAATCTCTTCGATGGTGGCCGTCATGGCGTCGGTGGTGTTGACCGCACGGATGATGGCGGGCCAGCCCTCGTAGCGCTTGCCGTCCTTTACGCCGACACTCTTCATGTCCGGCACAGCAATGAAGTACTGCCAGACCTTGCCGGCAAGACCATTTTTGTCAAATTCTTCCCGCAGGATCGCGTCGGCTTCCCGCAGAGCTTCCAGACGGTCACGGGTGATGGCACCGAGGCAGCGCACGCCCAGACCGGGGCCGGGGAAGGGCTGGCGGTAGACCATGCTGTGGGGCAGACCCAGCGCTTCGCCTACGACACGCACTTCATCCTTGAACAGCAGCTTGACCGGCTCCACCAGCTCGAAGGTCATGCCCTCGGGCAGACCGCCAACATTGTGGTGGGCCTTGACGCCGTGGGACTCCAGAATGTCGGGATAGATGGTTCCCTGCGCCAGAAAATCAATGCCCTCCAGCTTCTTCGCTTCGTCGTTGAATACCTCGATGAATTCCTTGCCGATGATCTTCCGCTTGGTCTCGGGGTCGGAGACGCCCGCCAGCTTGTCGAGAAAACGATCGACGGCATCCACATAGATGAGATTCGCGTCCATTTCGTCCCGGAAGACCTTGACGACCTGCTCCGGCTCACCCTTGCGCAGAAGACCGTGGTTGACGTGGACGCAGACCAGCTGCTTGCCGATGGCCTTGATCAGCAGCGCGGCCACCACGCTGGAATCCACGCCGCCGGACAGCGCCAGAAGAACCTTTTTGCTGCCTACCTGCGCCCGGATCTCCTCGATCTGCTGGGCGATAAAGGCGTTGGCGAGGGCGGGGGTGGTGATGCGTTCCATGGATTCGGGACGTACATTGCTTGACATTTTGGTTTCCTCCATTTTCTGCCTACCGGCGCGGCGGCCGGGTAGATAATGGCTTCATTATACCGGATAAAATGACTTTTTGCAATCTTTTTCCGGAAAAAGAAAAGGCGCTTTGTTGCAAAATGGAAATGCTATGGTATAATAAACGCAAAATCCGGAGAAAAATGGAGGGCTTATCATGGGAATGGTTGTCATCGGCGCGGTGTTTGTGGATATCAAGGGGTATCCCACGTCGGCGTTTATCCCCACCGGGCGGAACGCTGGGCGCGTGGAGCAGATTCACGGCGGCGTCGGGCGGAATGTGGCGGAGGACATCGCAAACTGCGAGCTTCGCCCCACCTTTGTCAGTCTCGTGGACGACAGCGGAACCGGCGTGGATGTTGTGCGCAAGCTGAAAAGCCACAGGGTGAACACCGACTATATCCGCAAGACCAGAAACGGCATGGGAACATGGCTGGCGGTCTTCAACGACGACGGGGATGTGGCAGCGTCCATCTCCCAGCGGCCGAACCTGCTGCCCATTGCCCACACGCTGGAGCAGGACGGCGACGAGATTTTCCAAAACGCGGACAGCGTCGTCATCGAGATCGACATGGACAAGGAAATCGTCAAGCGCACCTTCCGGCTGGCGCAGAAGTATGGAAAGCCTGTCTATGCCGTGGTGGCGAATATGAGCATTGCGTTGGAAAGACGGGATTTTCTTCAGTCCACGGATTGCTTTGTCTGCAATCAGCAGGAGGCGGGAATCCTGTTTTCCGATGACTATTCCGGCAAGACCCCGGAGGAAATGATCCCCATTATTTCCGCGAAGGTGCAGGCCGCCCGCATTCCGGCCATGATCGTGACCATGGGCGCGGACGGTGCGGTGTATGCCAATCTTCACGGGGAGAGCGGCTACTGCCCCGCGAGAAAGCTGGAGGTGAAGGACACCACCGGCGCTGGGGATGCTTTCTGCGCCGGTGCGGCCATCGGCCTGACCTACGGCAAGGGTCTGAAGGAAGCCTGTGAGATCGGCGCCATGCTGGCGGCGTCCGTGATCGTGACCTCCGAAAGCGTTTGCCCCCGGTTCCGCCCGAGAGAGCTGGGGCTGGACATGGATGTAGAGGACTGAAGGAATGTACCGCCGTGTTTTGACCATGCAGGACATTTCCTGCGTCGGACAGTGCTCCACCACGGTGGCGCTGCCGATTTTGTCCGCCTGCGGTCTGGAAGCCTGCATTCTGCCCACCGCGCTGCTGTCCACCCACACCGGCGGCTTCGGCAAGCCCGCCGTGGTGCATTTCGACGGGGCGCTGACGGATATCTGGCACCACTGGCAGGAGAATGGCATTACGTTTGACGCGATCCTCGTGGGCTATCTTGGCAGTCTGGAGGCGGTGAAAGCGGCGGGAGAGATCATCGACCGGCTGCTTGCCCCCGGCGGCGTTGCCATCGTTGACCCGGCCATGGCGGATAACGGAAAGCTGTATTCCGGATTCGACGAGGATTATGTCCGGGCGATCGGTTCGCTGGCCGGGAAGGCGGACATCATTCTGCCCAATGTCACGGAAGCGGCGATTTTGTCAGGTTTACCATATCAGGAAAATATTGACAGAAATTATGTTAACCAACTGCTGAACGGGCTGAATCATCCCTGCGCCGTGCTCACCGGCGTTGACTTCGATGAGTACAGCACCGGCATTGTCCTGCAAGAGGGAACGGTGCAGCACGAATACCGCCACAAACGGATAGGGACGGGCTGCCACGGAACCGGCGATATTTTTGCCGCTGTCTTCACCGGGGCGCTGATGCAGGGAAAAAATCGGCTGGATGCGGCGAAAATCGCCGCGGATTTCACCTGCCGGTGCATTGAGAATACGGTGAACGCCCCTGCCCATTGGTACGGCGTCAAATTTGAGCCGCTTCTGCCGGAGCTGATGGAAATGCCGGGGCGGTAAAAAGAACGTCAGCGCTCAAAAATTTTTTTGAAAAACCTCTTCCATTTTTGCATAGAATGGTGTAAGATTATGTAAACTAATGGCGTAATGGAAGAGGGGCGCATATGGAGGAACAGATTTACAGACAGCCTCGCAGAAGCGGGAAAAAGTGGATATTGATCATTGCTGCAGTGTTTGTCCTGCTGCTGAGCGCGGTGGCCTTTGTTCTCACCGCAAACCGGCTTTCTCTTTCCGTGGAGCTGGACGGCGAACCGGAAATGATGCTGGAATACGGCGGGCATTTTCAGGACCCGGGAGCACACCTCTGCGTCCGCGGCTCGCTGCTCTGGAAGGACGGCATGTCCCCGGAGGATGTTTCTGTCGGCATTCAGGGCAAGGTCGATGATGAAAAAACGGGGAAATATATCCTCACCTACGCGGCGGATTACCGGGGAATGCACGCCGAGGCACAGCGCATCGTGCGTGTCGTGGACACGGTATGCCCGGAAATCATCCTGGCGCCCGACACGGGCGGGACGCTGCTTCCCGGCACGCCCTATCAGGAGGCGGGCTACAGGGCCATCGACAATTATGACGGCGACATCACCGACCGGGTGGTTCGGTCGGAGGAATACGGGAAGATCATTTACGCGGTGACGGATTCCTCCGGAAATCCCGGCTACGCGGAGCGGGAAGTGCCCTATTACGACCCGATCCCGCCGGAGATCACGCTGGAGGGCGGCGCGGATATGGCCATCACCACCGGCACCTTCTACCAGGAGCCGGGGTATACCGCGCTGGATAACGTGGACGGTGATCTGACCCAGCAGGTGCAGGTGGACGGCGAGGTGGACTGGCTGACGCCGGGAACCTACAGCGTGACCTACACCGTGACCGACGGCTACGAAAACACCACCACCGCCACCAGGACCGTGGAGGTAAAGGCGGTTCCCCGTCCCGAGGTCGTCTGGCCCGAGGGAAAGGTCATTTATCTGACCTTCGACGACGGCCCCGGCCCCTATACGGAGCAGCTGCTGGACGTGCTGGATAGCTACGGCGTGAAGGCAACCTTCTTTGTCACCAACCGGGGCTACGGCGAGATGATGAAGGAGATCGTGGACAGGGGACACAGCATCGGCATTCACACCATGTCCCACGTTTATGAGCGCATTTATGCCAGTCCGGAGGCGTATTTTGCGGACCTGCTGGGGATGCAGGACGTTATTTACCAGAATACCGGCGTAAAGACGACCCTGATGCGCTTCCCCGGCGGCAGCTCCAACACCGTCAGCGCCCACAGCTACGTGGGGCTGATGAGCCTGCTGACCCGGGCGGTGCAGGACGCGGGCTTCCAGTATTTCGACTGGAATGTGGACAGCAACGACGCCGGCGGCGCGAAAAAGGCGCAGACGGTTTTCAACAATGTAACGGAAGGCGTCAGCCACAACCGTGTCTCTGTGGTTTTGCAGCATGATATCCACGATTTCAGTGTGGATGCGGTGGAGGACATCATCGTCTGGGGACTGAATAACGGCTATTCCTTTGAACGCCTGACGGAAAACAGCCCCGGCGTTCATCACGGGGTGCTTAACTGAGGAAGGCTCTGAAAAATGTCAAAAAATAGCCCGGTTCGGCACACGCCGAACCGGGCTATCATAATTTTGGGAGTTTACTTTGCTTCATTCGGATCGTTCTGCTTCCGGGCGTTGGTGCGGCCTTCGGGGCGAATCTCCCCCACGGCCAGCAGGGAGCGCTTTGTCAGCGTGGGGCCAACCAGCTCGTAAACCAGCACGGCGAACAGCACGACGTTTCTCGCCAGCGCGCCGTCGGAGAGGGAAGCGGCAGTGATGGCCATACCCAGCGCCACACCGGCCTGGGGCAGCAGCGTGATGCCCAGGTGATCCACAATGGACTTCGGCTCCTTGGTGATGCGGCAGCTCAGGTTCGCGCCGCAATACTTGCCGGCGGAGCGGGCGATAATATAGATGATGCCGACGATCAGGGTCACCGGCTGAGACAGAACGTTGAGGTCAAGCTCCGCGCCGGAGATGACGAAGAACAGAATGTTCAGGGGCATCGTCCAGCCGTCCACACGCTCCATCAGTTCCTCGGAGGTGGGGCAGACGTTGCAGAAAATGGTGCCGGTCATCATGCACACCAGCAGCAGGGAGAATCCGCAGTGGACGGGGCCGATCTGGAATTCCAGCATACTCAGACCCACCGTCAGCATGACGAAGGCGACGGACAGGGACATACGCTTGCTGCGGGAATGGAAGAACCGCTCCACCCAGTGGAGCAGCAGCCCCATAAAGCCGCCGAGACCAACGGACAGAAGAATTTCCACGATGGGTTCGACGACCACGGCCAGCACGCTGACCTGTCCGTTGGAGAGTGCCGTTGCAATGCCGAAGGACACGGAGAACAGCAGCAGACCCACGGCGTCGTCCAGCGCGACCACCAGCATCAGCAGCCGGGTCATGGGGCCGTCCGCCTTGTACTGACGAACCACCATCAGCGTGGCGGCAGGGGCAGTGGCGGCGGCAATGGCGCCCAGGGTGATGGCGCAGGGGACGGAAATGATGTGGGGGAAGAACAGATGCAGCAGCAGAAGTATGACATCCACGACAATGGTGGTGATCACGGCCTGCAAAATGCCGATGATGATTGCCCGGGAGCCGATGGTACGCAGCTGGCTCAGACGGAACTCGTTGCCCATAGCAAAGGCAATAAAGCCCAGAGCAGTCTGGCTGACGATGCTGAGGACGTTCACTTCCTCAAGGGTGTTGAAGCCAAGTCCGGGAACGTTCAGCCGTCCAAGGAAGAACGGCCCGAGAAGCAGTCCGGCGACCAGATAGGCCGTGACAGCGGGAAGATGCAGCAACCTGGTAAGGCGGGACATGAGCAGTCCGCCGACCAGCGCTACGGCTAGACCAATCAGATAAATTTCCATAATAATATTCCTCTTTTTTAAAATTCCAACCTCGGTATCATACCATTCTGCGCAGTTCGGCGCAAGCCGAAATCCCGCCAAAGATTTGCGACTTTTCGGCAATGAATTGTGCAATATTATATATTGTATAGTTTGAAAAGGAAAAATGCCTCGCCCGTCGAAAAGGGAGAGGCAGGCCGATATGGATGGGGAGTCAGCGCTCGCTGGGGCCGCCGTCTCCTTTTTCGAAGATCAGATCGTCCAGATCGGCGTAGGGGTCGTCACAGCTGTACATGGTTTCACCTTCCTTCCGGGGCGGCAGTCTGCCCTCGCGCAATGCCGCCCGAAAACGCTACCTGACAGTATATGCTTCTCGAAGCAAAAAAAGTGACGTATTTTCTTGACAGACAAGAAAAATTTGGGTAGAATACAGAGGCGTATACACCAGTAGCTCAGTTGGATAGAGCGACCGCCTCCTAAGCGGCAGATTGTTCGATTCCTTCGAGCAGTAAAAATTGCATAAATCTTAAAAATGTCTCAGTAGCTCAGCTGGATAGAGCACACGC
>ENA-OURS01000823-OURS01000823.1-human-gut-metagenome-genome-assembly--contig:-NODE-823-length-32152-cov-5.526591_pt1 | contig 32152 bp, 40 predicted proteins | sample MGYA00242109_ERZ509010 | MGnify/ENA primary metagenome ERZ509010 (study PRJEB26280, sample SAMEA2338774) | human gut metagenome | biome: human gut; feature: human-associated habitat; material: faeces... | reverse complement strand
TTTCCGGTATTGTTTGTCATCTTCAAAGATTTTGAATCCTTGGTTTTTTGACCAATTGTTTTTACTTCTTTTTTCTTGGCAACTTCTGTTGTCTTTGTGTCTTTTGTTGAAGAATTTGAACATCCTGTCAACATTCCACCAGATAAAACCATACTAAGAGCCAATGCTCCTGCCATTAAAATTTGTTTTGTTTTCATATATAATATATCCTTTCCTGATCTATTTTTTGTTAAGGCAAATTGCCTTAATTTTTTATCATTTCCTTTTACACCTATATTTTACCATTTTGAAAGTCGAAAAATGCTAGATTTGACCTAATTTATGAATTAAGCTTGTATGTCTATAGATTCATTTTCTTCTTCAATTTCATCTTCAGCTTTATAAGGCAACATCCAAACATACAAAATTCCGTAAATTCCAAGAAAGAATACTAAGAACCATTCTGAAAGTCCATGATATCCTTTTAATTCGGAAATATGACTAAACATGAAAGCTAAAATACCTCTGAAAAGTATAAATAAAGCTAAAATAATAAGTAAAATTGCTAAATAATAATTATACATAATTAGACTTCTCCCTTCTTTCAATCTTTGATAAATATTTTGACTGCACGTACCTTCATTACGATCTAGACCTGTGCTGTATTGCAACTGACCTATTGTTGGAGCTACATCCCATTCGGCCTTATTTTAATAAATAGAACACTTTCTATTATTTAAAATGGGCACATATAAATTTTTAAGGGAAAGATGTATAAAAGGGCTTATTTGTCATTACTATATGTACCCATTTGAAATAATGAGCAGGCTCATGTTTTCTGCTCTGTCCAGACGATTCTGGCTTATGGATCTTTGTCCCATGTCTGAAAAATTTGATGAATTAGATTTTGACCTTCTCTTTAAAATTTAATTCATCGTTTGTTAAGAAAGCTTTTCACAGCTAACGTTTGTAGCAACATGAAAAGGTTATGTTGGAAAGTAGGAGTTCACCTCCTACCAAAAGGGTTGTGTTGCTACATCTTGAAATAAAAAGTGAAGGTTTCGGGAATTGCACCCGATGTTACTTGAACCTTCATAAATACCCCATGAAGAAAACATATAACTGGATATAAAGAATATGTATTTATGAAAAGAGAAAAGCAATTATAAAATTCTCTTCATGAGTAGAATCACTTAACTTATATGGCTTAGTCTTTAAAAGGAGAAAAACCTCCTTTGTATTTTGAATGAAGTCAAATGATTCATGCCAATGTACAAATGCAAATGTGTCTTGTTTATCGTAGAAGGATCTTACTCCTTATCTGTGTAGCATTTGTATATTGTAAAACCGTGTTTGAGGATTATGGGAATTGCACCCACCATACTGCTATCCTCATAAATAGTGGCAGGCTCATGCTTCTGCCGTGGTCATTTTTGATATCCGTCTATGGCAAACTGTTATATTTAAACTGCAAGCGAAAAAGTTTTACTTTCTATTATAATCTCTATACCAAAGGGAGATAAACAATAGAACAGGTCCTAAAAAACAGATATCTGGATCGACTTCATGTTTAATGTTTCTTCAATAGTTCCGGTGAGCAACTACTGAGATCAATAAACAACCTCATGTCTTATCGTTTGGGTCGTGCATTGTAGGCGGTCGACCTACTCAACACGGTATGAAAACAGGACTTACGAGTATGCAGGAAAGCCACGTCATACAGTGCCCGTCTTTTTCTAAAATGTGTTGTACTGCAACAATAGATACTCACGATGTAACACATTGCCTCCTTCACTACCATGTTAAAATGTGCTGTACTGCAACTTCAAATGGCATTACAGACTACTATAGAACGTTAACCTTGCCACGAATGACAAAGGTGTGATTCTAATTCGTCTGTACTTTCGGCTTTAAAAGCCAAGGTCCGTGAAACGTCCTTATTTAAAATTAAGGCAATTTGCCTTAAGCCGTTGAATTGACATTTACTTAATTCCAATTAACAAAATAATATAGTAACGCATACACATGCCAACAAACAAACCAATACACCATAAAGCAAATACGCAGGTAAATTCCAAAAATACCATCTTAGCGAAAAAATTTCGCAATTTTTTAATGGAATAATATCATTAAGTAAAGAAACAATACATTCTAACACCAACAGAATCACTAGTATATAAACTAACCATTCAAGAATGAAATACCCAGATATCATATTCATCACTCTCCTTGCCATTAGAAACAGACATACTGTCCTTTATATCTTTCAAATTTATATCTACCTATATTTTACCATTTAGAATTGGCAAAAATGCTAGAAAATTGTGCGAAATGACACTCAATCCTTGCAAAACATATGAATATATATCATATCCTTAGCATACATGTTTTTTACGAATCGCACGCAAAAGTTCGCTTCGTCTGTGGATGCATAGAGCTGATATCGGCTCAATCCAATCGTTTTTAAATTTAAGCGATTTACCAGATACTCAATCGACTCATATCCATTCGGTACGATCACATCTTTAATATATTTACAAAAAGCTTGCATTTTATCTTCATATGCTGAATTCAGACTATCATCTACATTCAGATGATATTGAGGTACCCATACTCCGTTACGAAAGGATAGATTCGTATAGCCTATCAAACTGTCCTTGTTTCTGTTGAAACTGCATTGTTTCGATAAAACGTATTTCATGTTCATCACCTCCATTTGCATAGAAAAAAGGACCTAAACGCACGTTTCAGGTCCTATGTATACACTTACTTGATGATATCATTATAGCACAACTCTCGGACAAAAATGCTAGAAATTTGTGCGAAATTTGTTCAGTGTAAAAATGAGCATTGTGAGCAAAAAGAGCTATATACGCTTTATATAAAGCGTATTAGGATTCAAAAATGTTCAAATAAAAAATTCAACAAAATTTTCACAAAAAAATTTATTGTTGACAAAAACAGGAAAATGAGCATTTTCACGCTGTATTACGCACAAAGAATAAAAGAATTAAGGCATTTTGCCTTAATTCTATAATTCCATACAGCTTTCATTTCTTTCTTCTTCTAAATCATCCTCAACAACTACTTTACTGTTTTCATTTCCAGAAGTATCTAATATCTTGTTGATCTCCTTTTGGCGATTTCTTGCACTTGTTAATTCATCCTGTAATTCAAAAGGTTTATTCACCATCTCTTTTGCAATTTTTAGATTTCCTTCGTAATTCTGGATGGTTTCAATCGTTTTATTCAGTGAATAGCGTATATCATTGATACGTTTATACATTCGATTGAAATTTACTCGACCTACTGGATTTACCGAATCAACATTGATTGTCCGCAATGGTGTTTTCATTTTGATTACTATTCCTTCTCCTGCCAAGCCTAATCCAATCAATACGTCCGCTTTCATAAAGCGACCCACAAATTTATTTTCTTTATAATCACTCAGCTTGTACCCCTTTGTACATTCCTGAATTGCATCCCAAGCTTCCTTCAGATCGTGATACTCATTCCCATTGACATCATAAAATGTAAAGTGTTCCATATCTCTAAGATTGTTGGCTTCAATCTCATCTTTGAAATATTCACATTCTTCTGCAAGAATTGTGCGATATTTCTTTTCTGTTTCGATTCGATCTGGCAAAAGTGCAACATCATCCTGTGCCTGTAGTTTCTTCTTCTGCCATGATCTACGCATTGTTTCCAATCGTTTCACTTCATTGTCAACTTCAAATTTTTCCTTAATGATAGGATTTCCAGATGCAATCGCCTTGACCTCGGCATATGAGAAACTATTCTGTGTATCTTCTTCAAATTCACGTGTATCTCCCGTACCTTCTAGAAGCTGTGTTACATAGCTTGATTTTGTTTCGACCATCTGCCATGAATATGCATCAAATGATTTTTTAGTAACATAGCGGAATTCGTAAATTTCGTTATACATATTTCCTTGTCTGAATGCTCGTCCATTCTGCTGTTCAATATCGCTTGCACGCCATGGAACATCTACATGGTGTATTGCTATCATGCGTTCCTGTATATTCGTTCCTGCTCCAAGTTTTGGTGTTGAACCAATCAAAACACGCATTTCGCCTTTATTCATCTTTTCAAAAAGATTCTGCTTTTTTAATTCTGTGTCATAATCATGAATAAATGCGATCTCGTTTTCGGGAATACCTAATTCTACAAATTTTATCTTTAGATCGTCATAGACATTGCTGAACACATAGCTACCGTCCCCATCATCTTCCATCTCATTCTTATGAGGTGTAGACGAGTCACAGAAAATAAGCTGGGTTGCTTTATCATTATCGTAATCCTTATAAATCTGATATACCTGTTTTGCAATCGTCCATAGTTTTCCATTTTCTTCGTCTGGATAATTTGGATCAATCAATCGCATATCAATACTTGCTTTTTTACTGTCAGATGTGATCTTAAGCATATTGTCGATATGCGGATCCACATTTCCATTATGAATGCTTTCGGTACGTTCAACAATTTCACTGATGTAGTTTTCAAGTACATCACTTGGCTCAATAGCTATAACAGTCGGCTTACCTCCAATATGTTTTGGCGGTACAGCTTTTACTCGACCTAGTACCGATTCTTCCAGTGCTTTTCTCAGCATTCCTGCTGTCTGAATCTCAGCAACCTGTCTAAAGTGATTCATTAATTCTTCCATGTTGAAGAATTTACAGAAGCGGGAACGATTGACAAAGCCTGAGCCATCCACGCTGATTTCAAAGCTGTTGGTTACTTTACCAAATGTCTTTGCCCATGCATCAAAACAACGGATGTTCTGTTTTCTTAGATCGTTCTCCTGCAAATATCTTTGCATAGTATAAAGCTCTGCCATAGTATTCGTTACTGGAGTCCCTGTCGCAAAACAGATACCACCGCCATTATCTTCAATGATCTTGCACTTCATATACATATCCATAGCTTTTGCGGAATTCTGCTGTGGAACACCTGCAATGTTTCGCATAGCCGTATAGCTGAAAAGATTTTTAAACTCATGCGCTTCATCAACAAACATATAGTCGATTCCTAGATTTTCAAATGGAACTACATTCTCATCCCGTCTGGAATCTGCTAATCTCTGTATCTGCATTTCGATTGATTTTTTCGTTCTTTCCAACTGCTTTACAATCTTTGTTTGGTTTTCATTGTATGAGTTATCCAATTGTTCGATGGCAGCATTCATTTCATCCATCTGTTTTCTCATCAGTTCAATTTGCAAATCAGTGCCGATTGAAATCATCTTAAAGCTAGAATGTGCCATGATAATTGCATCATAATTACCAGTAGCAATCTTTGTTGTAAAAGCCATTCTACGCTGTTTTGACATATCTTTTTTGGTTGCCACCAATACATTGGCATTTGGATATAAACGTAAAAAATCGTTTGCCCACTGCGATACGATATGATTTGGAACAACATACAGAATCTTGTTTCTTAGTCCTAAACGCTTCATCTCCATACCACTGGCAACCATTTCAAATGTTTTTCCAGCTCCAACCTGTTGCCACAGCAATGTGTTTGTATTCGTATCCATGATACGTGCAATCGCATTTTTCTGATAAGGCTCCAGATTGTAGGATGGTGCCATTTCCGGAAAAGATATAAATGAACCATTATAGACTCGGTTTCGGATGTTGTTGAATCTATGATTGTAAATGTCTACCAAATCTTTCTTTCGTTCATAGTCCTGATAAATCCAATCCTCAAACTCCTGTTCCAGATCTTCTGCAAGCTGTCGAGCCTGAGCTGTTCTTTCAGGATTGATTTCACTTTTTCGATGTATTTTTCCGTCATCATCTTCCTCCGTCCAGTAGTTTCTGATCTCAGGCATTCTGGAATTAATAATATCTGTAAAAAGGTCATATCCATTGTAATCCGGCTGGCTTTTCCAGAAGTCTACATTATCAGATTTTTGAACTCCCCAGTTTAAAGTGACCTCACTGTTGATGTTCCATCGACTCGGCTGTGTTGTAAAATATTTAGCCGAATATTCATCATAGTCGATTCTCATACGTGAATAATCATACCCAGACTCCTTAAAAATGTGACTACTGAATTCACGGATATATTCAACAGGAACCCATTGAGCACCTAACTGTACATGAATGTCCTCAGCCGACAAAGGTTCTGGTAAAACACTTTTTAATGCTTCAATATTGTTGTCAAAGCCATATCTTTCTGCAATCTCAATCTTTTCATAGATATCTCCACTCAAATATTCATCCGCCATGAGTAATTTTCCAGACTCTGGCTGAATGAAGGCAATCTTTTTATCTAGCAGTTCCTTCTGTACGCTTTCTTCTGTCACAGAAAGCAGTGAACTCATGTATTCTAAATTTAAATATGCATACGTATCTAAAGATACACGTACCGCATCTTCCAAACTTTCTACAGCTTTTATTTCACGTTTTGGTTGAATCGTTCGTTCTGAAAAAATTTGAGTTTTGCTTGCACGCTTTGTTTTGGTATCGTAGTTTTCAAGTGAATCCAATAGAGCCATACGAGGATCGTTGTCTAAAAGACGGATGTTCGTTCTTTTATGGATAGGACCATATTCCTTAACAAAATCATCGTATAAAGCATTCAACTCTGCACGCTTTCCAAGGTAAAGAATCTCATCAACATCATTCACCTGCATACGAATCAGTTCGTTTGCTGTATCGGCTAATTTGATAAGGCAAATTGCCTTAAGGCGGTCTGTTTCACTTTTGAACGATGCAATATTTTCATCTGGTTTGTTTGTAATCCCTACAGCATAGTAATAGTCAGCTTCTTTGAAATACAGTTTTTCATTCTCAACAAAAAACGCATTGACTGCCAGTTTTGAGTGCTGCACATCCATTGGAATAAACATTTGCTGTTCTTCTGATATTTGTTCTTCCTCATAGATTCCTTCAGGGAAATCATTTATGACAGCATCAAAATAATTCTGTAGTGATTTATCTTTATCTGTTGTAACTTTCAGTACATAATTATCAAACTGTCCTTTTTCTTCCGCAACACGACCAAACACATGATCTGGATGCATAACAAAGTAATCATTCATCTGTCGGTGTTCTGTTACATATCTTCTTTGTGTGAATAATGCATTACGATCGACTACCTTTTCATCGTTTCGTTTTAGAAAAACTATATCGCACGCTACATCTGTATTTGCTCCGTTTTCATGGAATAAATTGGAAGGTAAACGCAAGGCCCCTAAAAAATCAGCTTTTTCATTAATATAGGATAAAATGTCGCTCTTGCCATCCATAGTATCAGTCGATGTAATAAAAGCAACGATACCGCCATCCCGCACCTTTTTCAAAGCCTTTGCAAAGAAATAGTTGTGGATGTTCCAGTGATGTTCATTTAAATCACGTTCCTGCATATCATGCACTTGAAAAAAGCCAAATGGAACATTTGAAATAGCCAGATCAAAATAATTATTTGGATAGGAATTACTTTCAAAACCTGTGTTTTCTACATCTACCTTATCATAAAGGTATCTGCTTATCGTTGCACTCATGCTGTCAAGCTCTACACCACACAGTGTTGAGTTTGAATACATATCGTTAGGCATTCGTCCAAAAAAGTTACCATTTCCCATGCTGGTTTCAATGATTCTTCCCTGATTGAATCCCATTCGTTCAAGAATACGATAGATATTGTCAATTACATTCAATGGAGTATAAAAGGATGTCAATGTTGATTCTTTTGCATTTGCATATTCATGCACTGTCAAAAGCTCCTTGATTTCCTTCCTTTCCAAAGTGTAATCCGTATCACTCTCATTAAATACATGAGGACAGCCACCCCACCCTGAAAAACGTGCTAGTTTTTCTTTTTCTGGTAAAGTAGCTGTCCTGTTTTCTTTCTGAAGCTGACGAACAGTTTTTAAAGCTTCAATATTGTATTGTATCTTTGTTCTTGTCGATAACCTTTCATCTTCTAGATGTACTCTCTCCAATACTTGGTTTGTAGCACTTTTAGAGTCAGAATCCACTGCCATGTTATTTCTCTGGCTTGATTCAAAAGCTGTTCCTTCTTCTGTAATTTTTCCATCCAGCTCAACTCCTGTGATGCTGGATACGTTGTTTCCAGTTCCTTCAGCACCTGCGTGAAGTGTGAATTGATCTCCTGATAAAGCTGAAATTCCAGATTGCTCAACTGCTCTGGATTCCTCTCCTTCAAAATGGTATATAATAGATTGTTTTTTTCCTTCAGAAGTTTCACTACCTCTACTTGATTCATCATCCCCCATGCAGAGTTCAAATAAGCTGAGTTGCTCGAATCGATTGTTTTCATCTGGATTCACTCCTTTCCTTTGTTTTATTTTCCTCATATATATTTTACCATGTATCCTTTCAAAAAATGCTAGAAAAATGTGCGAAAGCATATCCCACTTTCGCACATAGTCATTCAAAATTAAGGCAGTTTGCCTTAAGCGATATATCATCAAGTTTCATGTCCAATATACCGAAAGTTTTTATCACATCTCCAACTTCTTCGATAAAAATGATCTGTGATGGTTTCAATTCACTAAACAGCTCATTAAAAGATTTATTACAGATTTCAAAATCATCATCATTCCAATTCATTATATTTTTATCTGTTCCATTTTTCAAAACACGAATCCTTCCACCTGCTTTTATAAAACTCTCGTAGTTCCTTAAATGTGTCCAATGTCCATTGCACCTTTTGTCATATATGCCAAGACAAGGTTCCTGAATGTGTTCAGGATTAACAATACGATATTCCCAGATCTTATCACATTGACAAGAAGTCAGCTCAAAATGATAGTCTGGTGCGGGTGCTAAAATCTCATATGACCTTCCATCCAAGCCTTTAAACATACCAATCACATAATGTCTATACATAAATTCCTTAATTGTCATTATTTATCCTTTCCGTTCTTAAGGCAAACTGCCTTAAAGCTCAATATCCCCTTTTGAAATGTTGCAATAATATTCTTCCATAGCTTCATCGACTGTTTCGTTTTCTAATTGAACAGTCGAAAGAAACTCACCATTTGCAGTCCAAACCTGATTTACATTTTCATCAGGATCCCTCAACAATACATAATCATTGTCACGGTCAATCAGAATTTCATATTCTTCCATCCAGTCTGGTCTTGCCACAGCCTGAGAATTATTTGTATAGTCTGACAAGCCACATTTTTCTAAAAGCCAGGCAGGCAGAATTTCATCTTTATTCATGGAATTATAATGTTCCATTTCTTCATCCGTAAAATATTTACCTGTTGCAATCAGCCTTTCTATGCGTGAGCTAACATCTGCCCACGAGAATGTTTTTGATTCAGAATCTTTAAATAATGATGCTGAATCTTTTGATGAAACACATATAGTCAATCCTTTTGAATCATGGTCAATGTAGCCTTTGTCTTGTTTTTTATTTTTAAAATCATAGGTTCTGCCACCAATACCATATTCATTTTTAAGATAGGTTGCTTTGTCTTTTGCATTGACATTCATAGCTGTATACAGATGATAGATACGATATTTTCCATTCACAAAACCTGAACCAATTCTTAGAATATTGTTGATACTTCTGTCAGACCATGGACTAAAATCATTTGTATCTTCTTCATGAAAAACATCATCACTTACATCAAACAAATTGACTTCCGTATAATGTGGCTGTGATGTCGACACCTCATAACTTGGAGGAAGCGGTGTTTCTTTCACCACTAAAGGAAGCGGAATCAAAACATCTTTCACCTGTTCATTTGAATGGATCACAAAATCATCATCTTTATGCATTTCTAACGGATCACTCAAATAATTGTCCGTAATGTTCCAAGCATTCGTGTATTTCCCATCCTCGTCCACCATATCCTCAACATTGCATAGAATATCTTCTACACTTGGTAGTGTAGTTTCTTTTGCGGTGTCCAGTCCGGCTTTTAAAATACTGTCCTGCTTTATTCTGCAATCTTCAATAAAATGTTTCACTTTTGTCTTTCCTGCATCCGTCAGACTATATTCATTGCTACTGTATAGATCATGTTCCCATTCATCTTTGCATAGCCAGATTTCTTTATTATCAAATCCTTGTTCATATTCCAATCTTTCAAAAGCTTCATTCAGCATTACACGTGGATTTTGAATTTCATCTAAATTCTCATTCATCGCAATATCAGAAAGACGTTCCAATAAATCAGGCAACGAATAATCATGATCCAGCATCCACTGTAGCCTGTATTTTTCGTACTCATTCATTTACAACACTGCTCCTTTTTTTTAAGGCAAACTGCCTTAAAGTTCCATTTCATTACTTTCCAACTCCTGTGTTTTTGCATCCTTTTCATACTCATCCATCCAGATTTCTTCCTCATAGCTGTTTCCGTAATAGATGTTTTCAAAGGACTCCTGATAAGAATCCATTGCAAACTCACCTCTAGCAATGGTTTGACGATTTTCTAAGCCAACCATTAACACATCATCACTATCATGTAAATAGTATATATATTCAGTTGTTGCAAGTGTCGCCACATACAAATCATTGTATGCATCAAGTACTCGCATAGGAATTTGATAATCACCCATTGTTTCAACTTTATAAAACGGATCCTGAACAATACCGTTAATTTGATCGTTCACATAATTAAAATCAAAACGTTTGTTCTGCTGTAAAATACCTGATACTGCATATCCACCTGCAAGTTCTGCATTTTCGCCCTGACGATAATCTTTATATTCGTAAAAACCTTCGTCACCTTTTTTCATCAATGTGCAGTTTTTAAATTCAGGGACTGGAAATTCTGTTAACACCACCTCGTCCCCTTCATCTACCAAGCATTTTTCTGACTTGGTTTCGACATCTCCATACAACATATATTCCTGTATGTTGATATTATTTTCATCACCTTCGTTTACCTTGAAGTGTAGTAGTAAATCCATCTTTATTCTCCTTATCTTTAAAATTAAGGCAATTTGCCTTAAATCTCCATTTCCTGAATCTCCATTTCAACAGCGTTTACAAACAGACCTTGAATATCCTCACAATGTGCGACAAAATCTTTCAATTGATCTTTTCCTTCACATTTATTGACAAGTCTTGAAAGTTCGTAATCATCACAGATACCATCAAAAACTACTTCTGCAACATCCGATTCTTCAATCCCTTTTTCATAAACAAAGTCCGTTTCATCATAAATTTTATTTAAATTATCACTAATATTAAGAACATCAAGTTTAAACTCCTCATCACTAATCATCCTTTCGAGATTTGTGAATGGGTACTGCTTGTTAGGAAAAGTTGAATATCCTTCCTTTGCAAGCAACTCATTGAAATCATTTAATTTCATATTTTGGCGAAGTCCATGACTAAAAACAAAATCAGCCACTGTCATCCCAATAAAAGCACCTTCCGGTTTTGTTTTACTATCCCATTTCAATGGAGCATCAATAATATCCTGTATTTTTAAATTTTCTCTCCGCTCATTTTCTTCAATGATATCCAATGCCATAGGCACAATTTCACGATCTAACAAAGATGCAAAATCATCATTCTGCATAAAGCTGTCATATGCCTGCCAAACTTCTTCATCTGTTAAAGTGCGGGAAAGCATCGGTTCAATATCTCTACGCAACATGTATTCAAACATTGCTTTCATCGGTATATCTGACTGCGTATGTTCTAGTACAGATGATTTGTATTTTCTTACACAATCCTCATAATTAGCAAAATACCCTTCCGAATTAGACCAAGTAGCTGATTCCATATCCAGTCCCTTAACCACAACATAAGGTGTTGGTGAACCAGTAGAAGTGCGATCTAAAATTGCAAAATTAGATTCTCCATCAAAAGCAAGAACATTAATATCAAATCCTTCTTTATCTTTGAATGTAATGTGATTCATTTTATATACCTCCTTAAGGCAAATTGCCTTAACTATAATTCCATTTCATTTGCATCTTTTTGTAAATCATCAATTTCCAGTACATCTTTAACGACATCCTTGTACACATCATCTTGATTGTAAAGTGCTCGTTTATATCCAAACTCGCCATCTGCATTGACTGCATTTTCAACTTGAGTTTTAAACAGAAAGTTGTTTTCCATATTATCCTTGATTCGTTCATATAGAGCTTCTTCAACTTCAGAAAGATGATTTAATACTTCATCATGAGTCTTTCCTGATATATCGCCATTGTTGTACAGCTCATCCATTTTTTCTTCTACTCGCATGACATCACGAGCTGTATCCACTGTTTCAAAATGTTCTCTTGTGAAATTGATTGTCTTATATTTCAATTCCCTTTTTAGCATTTCATCAAAAATATTGTCGACTCGTTTTGCTTCCTCCACTGACAATTTACGTCCTGCTTCTGCTTCAGGAATAAAATCATTTTTAAAAAGCAATGCATTCTGATCGTTTTCATGCTCAATTTTCCAATCTAGATAATTAGAGATTGTATCAATGATATCTCCATTTTCACTTCCTATATCATATCTTCCAGAATAAACATAAGGTTCATCTTCGGTTCCCTTGTAAAGTGTGATTTCATAATCTGTTTTGTCATATCCAAGCATTGTATCCTTGAGATGATCGTTCATTCTTTTTAGCAGTTCATTTGCTTCTGCAAAAGAAAGCTTATCTTCTGGGGCAATATTGCTTTCTTCTGAGTACTGAGCAACAGTGCCATTTTCTGACCAGTTGATTGCAATTTGAACATTGACTTTATTTTGCTCCTGCTGTGCCTGCAATGTGAGTGGCACGAGGATTCTGTCCTAAAATCAGCAATGTGTTGTTCATGCTGTAATCGTGAAACTTTGACATTGTGTCTAAAAGAGTTTTGAATCTATCTGAATCTAGGTATTCATAAATCCCTTTATTCATTGTTTCAATAGCCTTATCTATAGTTTCCTGTCTTTTTTTATCTTCCTCTTCTTTTGACATTTTCTTCCAGTTTCTTGCCATAATTAACTCCTTTCAAAATTAAGGCAAATTGCCTTAACAAAAAAAACTCTCAAGTCATTGAATCTCAAGAGTTTATAAACATTCTTCTAAATCATCCTTTTCCAATTCATCACCGTATAACATTTCTGTCATTTCTTTGACTTCCTGATTCTGGTTAACTTCTTTGTAGATATAATCTTCATAATGTTTCACTGCCTGCTCACGTGAAAGCATATTATTAATCACTCTGCCATCCGGCAATGTAAGACATTCTTTATCCGCATCATATGCGATTGGGTTTTGCCCGCACATCTCATCAAACAGAGTTTGACGAAGCTCATACCTTTCTTCATCCAAATCACAATAATCACCAAATTCGTAACCACCATTGACACGATCTGAACCAACCGCAATACCGAAGTATTCTCCATTCTCATCTTCATCCCATTCGCACTCTGAATCGAGAACATAGAAATCTAAGTTCATGTAATCATAAATCTTGCTTAAATCCTCATCAGTAAGATTGATGTCAAAACGTTCATTTGCTGTAAATCTCAGATTGTCCGTACTCACATAATAAAATCCTGTGGATGTTCGATCGTACACATACTCTAAAGTTTCATCCGCCAAGCAATGCAAAATTGCATCTTTTCTATCCTCATCCATTATCATGTCTTTCATATCTGATTTCATTTCAACCATATCCATTTCGTCCTTGCGTAATTCCTTTATGGTTTCCATTTCCTTTAATTTTGCTTCTACCTGAGAAATACGTTCATCCAGAATATTTTCATAATCTGTTGTCATCTTTTTAATATTTTCAACATTAATATTCTGATAGTTCATACCTAAATACTTGTTGCGGTCAATAAGTCGACTCTCAGGTTCGCATATTCGCTCATACATTTTGATTTTATCTTTATACTCAACAAGGTCTTTTTCGTAATGTTCCTTGTAATAATTCATATCTTTTAAGAAGCAGTTTAAATTGCAACTTTCAAGGTAGTATCCATTTTCGTAAAGCTTCAGGTGATCCAATCTATCTTGTAAATAATCTATATGCTTATTAAATATCTCATTCACTTCCGGAGAAACACGTACAATAAAGAAATCTTTCAGCATTTCCTTTGGAGGTTTAATAATTGTCTGCCATTCGTATCTGTAGTGTTCCAATTCCTTAGAACATTTGCTGATTTCTTTTTTCATTTCATGAAGTTTAAACTGGTCTGCTTCAAAAGCTTTTTTCAAAGGTGCCGTATCAACAAGTTCAAATGGTCTTGATTGATAGGTACTCCCTAAGCGATACGCATCCTTATTATGCTGATTTAAAATTTTATCCTTTACTTTTAATACTTCCATTACTGGATATATGCTTTCTTCAAAATAAGGAAGTCCATTTTTCAGCATAATCAGATGTGACCTTAAATCCTGAAATGCTTTGTATTCACTTTCAGTGGGTACGTCTGTTGTGGACTCCATCTTTCTTTGACTTCTTTTTAAAATACGAGTCATATACCATTTTCCTTTCTAATAAAAATAGTTAAGGCAAATTGCCTTAACTATAATTCCATTTCATTCTTTCCAATCTCATCCTGATATTGTTCCAAACCACTTTCAAATTCTTCGCTCACAAAATCAAAATCATCTGGAGCATCTAAATACTGGTCAAACAATTCTTCCAGATGATAATGCAACTCATCATCGTCTGCGTACAGATAAACTTGGTCACCTGCATCAAATTCATGTTTATTGATTGCACTCTTTAAAAGTGTATTTATATCGTGATCGGATAGACTTGAATTGATTGCGTACAGCTCATCTTTAGTTTCATTCATTGCATAGGAAACTCCATCTTTGATACAGTATGTTTCAAATGTACTCAACACATCTTCTGGAATATCCTTTTCTGAATGTAAAACAGGCAGTTCGATATTTTCCAGTTTCATTTCTTTTTGCTGAATCACACTTTCAGCTATACGCTCAAAATTTTTAATAAATTCAGGATATGCAGCAACAAAGTGTTCATAAATAATTCCAGTACGCTTATTTTCATCTATTGCATTAAAATCAGATACATCATCTCCACCCATATACGAACATCTATCCTGATGTAAGATGATATGATTATCCTTATTCAAATATATTTCAACTTCTAGATATCTCCAATTCATTCCCCATTCTGGATCATCGATTCTCATGCGTAAACATGGAATATAAGCTATGCGTCCACTGCCATGTCTGGTTCCAATACCGATTCTGTCCATGTCTAGATCTTCCGTATAATCAGGTCCGGATTCCCATCTCGAATCTGGGCAAACATCTTTCCATTGTGGTTCGTTTTCAGTTGGATAATGACCAAGTGAATGTTTCCAATAATATAATGGTGTTCCTAAAGCTTCATACAAATCAAATATTTCCTTCAATTCCTCAGCCTTAATCATATCGAAAAATTTATCTTGAGCCTTGTCACATCTTTCTTTCCAATATTTTTTTTCATTTTCTTTGTTTACCTCGTTCACATAATCAGTTTTAATTTTAGCCTGATTCGTTCTATCCAATAAAATATCCCATCTACTCATAAAATTAATCTATCCTTTCTAAATAAAAATAGTTAAGGCAAATTGCCTTAACTATAATTCCAAATCATCTTCCTGTTGATTTTCTCCTAGATCAAGTTCATCCTCAATCACTTCAAAATCATCAACTAATGGGTCCAGATTCAATCCAGAGCCATTCTCCCATTTCACGTGTACCAGTCCGGCATCATCTACCTTTTCGACTATACCACGGGTTCCGTCAGGTACAGGATGAGAAGGATCACGCATATGGTTACATTGAATCACTGTTCCTTTTACCAACGTATCACGAACAGCACTGATGGAGATTGCGTAGTGTGGATCAAATCGTTTAACGTAGTTTGAATCTACGCTTTTTTCAAATTGCAGAACATCATCCAACAGTTTTTGAATCTTGTCATACTGTTCCAAATCGCCACCAGCACAAGCACTTTTATAATCCTCAAGGTTCGTGATGATATCGTCTATATCTCCTGTAACTAATGCTTCATATACTGCGTGTTTTTGCGTATCAATATCTATATCCCTGCAATCCATAGCTTCATACGGGTCCATATCTTCAAAACATTCCATTAATCTGTCGCATAGACTATTCGCCTGTTTTGAAAGAGAAGCTGTCCACATCTGGTCTTTGTAAAGATCAATCATTTCTTTGTTGATCCAAACAGGTTTGTCCTGCTCGTCAAAACTTTCATAGATCAATTCCATTGCACGTATATGATTATCAAGATTGTTTGCCCACAAATTTTTTTCATGGCAATTTCCATTTCCTAAAAAATATTGACAATCACACTGTAATCTAGAAAGCATTTCATATTTGTATTCGTTGCTCTGGTCAAGCACTTCATTCTTCAAGTTGTTTTCAAATTCCATTTGAGCCATACGTTCAAACACTTCATGGAACAGATAATTGTCATGATAGTATTCCGCCTGCAAAGGTGACAACACATTGTTCACCTTTGTTCCATCTGGCAGCCATAAACATTCCGCCTTTGCATCGTATTTCATTGGATGCTTCTTTAAAAGGTCGGCATATAACTGTTCCTTTTGATCGTATACCGCTTGTTCCTTTTCCCACAAGCCGGAAACTCCACCTTTCACTCGTCCATAACCTACTACTATATCTGATGCCTTCGATTCCAAAATACCTGCATTATCATCTAAAGAAAGAAGATATTCATCCTTTGCAATCAGTGTTTTAAAGCTTTTGTAATCCTCATCCGTAAAGTCCATGTTGAATCTTTCTTTTGCTTCTTCCTGCAATTCTTCCATAAATACAATACGATTTCCATATTCACTTTGTGTGAATGTTTTCTGCATGGTTTCGTCAGCCAGGCAGGCTACAACATCTTCTTTAAAATATGTTTTCTGTCCTCTTTTTAAAATACGAGTCATATACCATTTTCCTTTCTAAGCAAAAAACAGTTAAGGCAATTTGCCTTAACTATTCCATGGCTCTTTCTTCTTTATTCTGCTGATCCTGTAGCTGACCTGTCATCTCATCCATATCATCAATAAATGTACGGATATCTTTATATTCGACCTCATCATAATCTTCTTCTGAAACAGTATATTGAAATTCGCTGTTTGCGTTCATGGATTGAATATATGTTCTTTTTAATTCATCTGGTTCTACTTGCTTCATACTTCTAAATCGTTCATCTATAGCTGTTTCCTTGATTCGGTTCACAACCAAATCCGATTTTGGTGAGTTATCAAGAATATAGGTGATGTTCTTTACATCTTTCATGAATTCATATTTATCGCTGTTTTCCTGATAATATTTAACCATATTATATAAAGTGGTAATGTCTTTTGAAGCAATTACACTTGCTTCTGTATCAATGCTTAAATAAGCCAACGCATTCATAGGTGAGTCAAAGATTATAATATCGCTTGCATGGTCTTGAATTTGTTTCCATCCAACTGATGTAAAAGAACCCGCAGCTTCGTGTTTGTACGGTGTATCTTTGATACCATATTCCAATGCAAAAGCTGGATTATTTTTTTCATCGTATCCAACAAATACTGCATTATGCATATTTTTGCTCATGTAAAGTGACTGATTTAAAATCAGAGTATCTATTACATTCCCTTCAAATGCCATTGTTTGTGTAAAATAATCCTTCATCTCATTAAAGTTACCACTTTCTCTATCAGGTAGACTGATTCCTGTATGCTTGTACACTGCATTTTTTGTATGAGAATATTCGTATAGAACAAGATTTCTTGGATCCCTTTCCATATAATATTGATTTACCTTTTCTCTGGCTTCCATAAAACTACAGTTTTCATAAAACTGCACGAAGTCATAGCAGTTCATCCCGTTTGTAGTTTTTGCATTGTAAAAAACTAAGTTTTTCTGCAAATCAAAAATTAATGAAGGATGTTCATAGCATACAAGGTATCTTGCATTATTTTTCTTTGAATATAATGTCAAACCATAAACATTGTCTGCAATTTCTGCCACAGACAAGTGTCTGATATTTACAGCTAAATCTCTTAATTCATTTTTTTCGTCTTTTGTATAAAATTTAACACTCATGATAGAGCCTCCTTATGTTATTTTTCTAATTCAATAAAAGAATTGTTTTGTGAATATTGCACACATCATATTTCGTAATAATAGTCTGCCAGTCTTTCTTCGGCTAGTTCTTCTTCATCTTTCGTAAAGCAATCCAGATCGACATCATCATAAATCTTGTTTATCACATCATCCCAAATACGATAGGATTCGATTTCATCCGCATTTTTAAGCTGTTCATTAATTTCCTGATGTTGTATTGAGTAGTGGAAAGCCTGTTTACTCAAAATTTCTGTTTTACTGTATTCCGCCATAATTAATTCATCTACATGATTGATCTGGTCCTGATCAAAATATACATCCCTTATCTTTTCATTCTGTATATAGCCATAAAAATGACGGGATGGTACATTTTCGTTTATAAAATTGTATAAACCATCCTGTAATGGAATTTCTACATTTGCCATGTTACGTGTTATCGTATGCTCATAGCTAAACAGTCTTACATCCTGCACATCATCCGCTTGGATATTTCTGTAATCACCATTGCGTATCATGGACAGATAATCTTCGTATCTGTCCAAAGGTAATTTTGAAAATGTCTTATATAATTCCATAATTACGTTTAGTGTTCAAACTGTCCTAATTCATTCAAGGTCAGCTGATCTTCCTTCTCATCCTGCGGAGATGGAGCATGGACTGTTCTCGCATATTCATTTTCAAGCTGGACACGTGTAGCTACATCATCAATCACCTGGTTTAAAATTGCAGGTGTAATAGGTTTAACGTAACCATAGTAGCGATACGTAAGTTCAAGTGAATTTTTTGTTCTTAATTCACATTGATTTAGGATATACTGAGATGCCTGCTTTCCGTTGATACCAAAGCGTTGTAGATTTTTCACTTGATCGGGTGTTAAAAAAACACCCTTGTACATTTCAAATGCATCAGGGTGTTTTCCAATTTCTTCAATAACTTTTTTTGTTCGTTCATTCAGTGATAAATTGTTTTGGTTCTTCTTCAGGTACATCAGTCTTTCATACATCATGTCATAATCATCATAGGTCATCATACCGATACCTCCTTCCAAAATAAAAAAAGATAAGCAGGGCAACAGGGAAGGTTGCAGATTAACCTACTTATCTTTTGTATAAAAATTGTGGATGATAATGTGTGCAATCATTACAATTCCTCTACATTAGCATTATAACACATCAGAGAAACAAAAATGCTAGAAATTTGTGCGAACAATATTCACTTAATGCTCATAAAAAATGAGCAAAAATATGTAAACAACCTTTATATATCAAGAAAAGAACTAAAAACAGTCCATAAAAAAATTAAGGCAATTTGCCTTAATATCATTCATTATCTAATTATGTTTTATTGTCTCTTTAAAAAAGGCATCCAAGACTCCGTTGATTTAAGACGGAGAGGGATGCTTTTTTGAATATCTACATAAGCCGTATACTTATGTCAATTCCAAAACATTATATCAACCAGATTATCATTTTTTTATATTCAGATAATCATGAGGAGTGATACTTAAAATTTTCGATTTTTCAAAGTCTTTTGTATTCCTTGTTAAAATATATTTAGCTTTTTGCCTTTCCGCAATTGCAGAAACAACAGCGTCTTCAAAATCTGAAATGTCACTGGAAAGAGCTTTTTCAATATCTGCTCCCCTTGTATCTGATATCTTTATTAAATCTAAAAGATTTCTTATACATTCTTTTGCCTGTTCACTTCCAATATATTTCCTAGCAATATAGAATATGTCTGTGATTGCCGAAGCTGATACAATAATAGTGTGATTATCAATACACTTATTTAGTGCATTATATGAATCTTCAAAAAACGGCTCTCTTTTACATAGAATATCTATAATTACATTTGTATCAACCAATATCTTCATTGCTTAGAAATCCTTTCGTTTTTTATATTTTCAATCTCTTTGTCAGTTAATGAAGGCAATATACTAACTAAATTATTTAATGATCTTTTCTTTGCCTGCTTTGGTGAAATAATACGTGCAATCTCTATTCCTTTATTTGTAATAATAATTTCTTCCTTGTTTGCCATAGTTAAATAATCACTAAGATGTGTTCTTAATTCTGTAGTATTGACTTTCATAGCAATCCCCCTCCTGTACATTAATTATAATATAAATGTACATATGAAGCAACAATAATGTACATTCGTTCAATTAGTTTTTTTAAGGCAATTTGCCTTAACAAACTAATGAACGATTATTGTTTCATCGTACTCTTCCAAAAATCCAGACAGCAATAATCTTCGATTTGAATGTAGACCATAATCCAGATTGCACGTTGATAAAGTAACCATAGGTGAATCTGTGTCTACTTCCTCGTTACAATAAAGTGATTCATTTTTTAGTTTATTTAAAGTTTCCTGTTTTTCCTCTCCAAAGTCTTTTGCATAAAACACAGACTCATTGTTTGATTTTGAATAACAGAAAACATTACATTTATAGTTTTGATCTGGTGTTAGTAGATAGAAAACAGGATGGCTGTAAAAAAATGATGTTGATGAAAAGTTCTTTAGTAAAGTAAACATTCCTCCACCCTGAACAGAATGTCCATAAATAATATTGTTATCATCCGAGAAGTCGCTATTCGTATTGCAGTCTAGAAATGCTGATCCCATATAGTTGTATCCCTTATAGATCGTATGATCTAAATAATAGGAGTTATTTGTCCCTTGCACTACAGGATATGATATAGCACAGTCTGGAACATATATCCAACCAACTATATCTGGATTGATAGCTTTTAATGAACCCCAATCAGGAGATAATATCTGTTCTCCGTTCTCATCTTTTTTCACAACACATTCTTTTTTTATCCTGTCTGTCTGTAATTCAACCTCATTATCTTCGTTGTAAATCAGCCAAGCCTGATAGGCACAGAACCCGCCAACGCACAAACAAATTATTAATATAATTCCATAGACCCACTTTTTCATATTTCATTTCCCCTTTCACTCTATAAAAAAAGACATCCAAGACTCCGTTGTTTTAAGACGGAGAGGGATGCCTGTTTGAATATATACATAAGCCGTATACTTATGTCAATTCCAGTTTAGTGTAGCATAACACGTAAGTCCTATAAGCACAAGCATACCCGCAAAAATAAAACCTGTTTTTATATTAAAATCCTTGTCACTTATACATAAGTGTGCCAACCATCCAAATGACAGTGCAACAGAACCTAAAAAGAATAAATCTCTAAACAACATATCTATACATCCACTGTCTTTGATTCTTCATCAGCCGGTTTGAACTTAAATCAATCATATTTCTCAACCTTCTTTCTTTAAGGCAATTTGCCTTAACTTTGTAATTATCATTATTACTGGACCTCTTTATGTTTTATTTTTTATTGGTATACAGGTATAATTTCATTATTTTATATATACTTTAAACAACTATCACAAATATTTAAAAGTAAGTATTCTAAAAAATAAATATAGCAGTAATATCACAACTATATTAGCGACAATCTCAATAAATAATAGAACAAAATCTACTCCGTCTTTTTCTTCACCCTTCATCTCATCACCTTCCTACGTGGCAGCACTGCCACGTTTTCTTTTATTCAAAAGGTTTCTCATATTCATAAAGAAATATATACGTGTGACAATCAACTATATCAAAAGCAAAATGGAAGAGTGATTGCAAAACATAGAACAAAAAACATACACAAAAGTAATAGAAAAGCTTTAATTTTCATTAAATGTTCATCCCATATTAAGCATAATATTCCAAATACTATTAGACACGAAAATGCACTATACAAAAAATAAATTACATCGAACACTCTACACCTCAGAAACTATTTTCTCATCAGCCGGTTTGAACTTAAAACGATCATTTTTATCAACTCTCTTTCTTTGTTAAGGCAATTTGCCTTAATTTAATTTTGATTATCTTTAATTGACTTTGGATAGAAAAATAAGAAAATAAATATTTGGTATACTAACCATGTGTGCGATACACTAGGAGGTTTTATTATATGCAATTTATACAATCATTTTTTACAGCAGTAATTACTATATTTCTAACATTATATTTTTCTAGAAAATACGGTTTATCTGATAAAGATAGAAGTATTGTTGAAAAACAATTCCAAATATATAACGCTTTATATCTAAATATTTCAAAAGATAGTTTAGGTAAACCTATAAATTCAAATTTGGCCAAATCAAATATTCGAAAATTGATTACTGAGCTTTCAAATTCAGATTCTTTATATAATTACATTGAACCTATGCTATACGAACAATTAATGACTTTAAATGCTTTGCCAATCACAAATACAGATTTAGGTGATGTTCAATCTCAAATTTCCAACGATTTTGAGAATATTAAATATAAGTTAGGGTATCCATGCAAGCAAAAATATGAAAGCCAATTACAAAGATATATTATCTTAATTCCTACTTGTGGCTATTTAATTTATTCAATATTGACTACTTTGAATAAACAACCAATAACAGACGAAAACACTTATCTTTTTGTACAAATAATTCTAATCATTTTTTACTTTATATTTTTTGGATGTATTTGGCGTGTGTTTAAATATTTATTATATTCAAAAAAAATAAAGTTTTTATTCAGAATGTTAAAAAAGAAATGATAGTCAATATTAAACTAATTATACAAAGTAAGATTTTACACATATTTAGTTTTTGTGGAAATAATTTCTCTAAAGCGCCTACTAATAACATAAGAAATATGACTACAAGCAATAACGTATCAGACATTTATTACACCTCAGAAACTACTTTCTCATCAGCAGGTTTGAATTTATACTGCTGTATCTTCTCGCCATTTTCATAATAAATGGTGTTTTTTCTTTTTGTATTTTTGTATTTCAATTTTTTCACATTTACTTTTGAATCATCAACACTGATATTTGTTATATTCAATCCACTGTCCATAGAATATAAACTTAAATCTGATAGCAACGAACTTTCCAACACAGAACCATTCGGTACTGCAAATACTACATCAGGATACATAGCTTTGAATGCTTGAAATGTAGTTCGGTAAATATGGATGTATCCATTATCACCATTGCTCAGCGTATAATTTCCTTCGCTGATCCACAGATTTGTACCATCAAAAGCTTCAACGAAACCTACGTGACCATATTGAGGATAAAGCGTGTTTGCCTGAGCTGAGAATACAGCACCTCCGCTTGGTGTACTGCTCAAGCTAAATTTATCTCCATGAACAGCAACTATCTCTCTGGCGTTATCTTTTCCGTTTCCAAATGCACCGCTTGAAAAACCATACACCTGATAAAATCTAGACCATGCATAATACGTACACTGTGGCATTGCAAATGGATTGCCTGCTAACATAAATTTACTCCAGTCCTTTGTCAGCAACGATTCATATTTCAGTGCGTTTTTAACCGAACTGATATATCCAGTTGCTACTGTTTGATTAGTTGAAATATCAACCTTTTCATTTCCTTCATTCTCATCAGGAATAATCGTGATTGTTCCTGTTGATGTCTCAGGCTTGCCAGGTTTTTCTGTACCTTCCGTTTGATTATTGTTATCAGGATTGGATGTTTCTGGTTTATCTGTTGTACCTCCATCCTCTTTAGGTGGCTGTGGTTCTGGTGTTGGAGCTGGAGTCACTGGTTCTGTAGGTTCAGATGGTTCTGGATCAGGAGTTACTTCCGTGTCGTTTCCATCTGTTGTAGGTGGTGTTTCAATCTGCATATTACATACATGGCTTGCATCCACAATCGTTCCGTCTTCGTTATATTCGACATTACCAATGTAATACGTGTTGTGATCTGTATTAATTCTGGTTTCATCCGCTTTGACAGAGGATGTCATACCTGAAAGGATCAATGTACCTGTAAGTATACAGGCAGATAATTTATTTAACGTGTGCATTTTATCGACCTTCTTTCTTATATTTATTCTTTTGCTTCTGAAAACATTTGTTCGTGATAATCATTGATTTCTTGTCGAATGACTTTCATTCGATCCATTGCATAGTTGTATCTTTCTTCGTCATATTCCATACGATTTAAGTTCATATCTCCAACTTCCTTTGCAAGTTTTAACCACTCGTTAATCAATTCTACTGCTCTATCTTCTATCATAAACTTTCCTCTTTAATTATCTATCTCAATAAAAGAAAGAAAAGTTATAAATGCTACATGCAAATCATCCCCTACACCATACACACGTTTTCCATTATTTGAATTTTCTTCAACCAAATATTCGACCAAAGTGTTATCTTTACGAGTTTTTGCTAGAAGAGAAACACCATTCCTGCTATGCAATCTGATAAGATTAAATTCTGTTTCACAATTTTTCAATTCTAATGATTTCATCCTATCCCCTTTCTACGTGGCAGTACTGCCATCTTTTTTAGCTTTCAAGTAAATCTGTCCTTTTCACTTTATATTCAAGACCATGTTGATTTCCTAATTTATATGCTCCTACACAAGTTTCGTATCTACTTTTTGATTTTGTGATTGTGGTATTCTTATTTGCCCAGTCTTTAACAACGGCAGGCACTCCGACTACTGCAAGTTCATATTTAGGTTGCAGATTCATTTCGATTAAAGACTGTTCAAGCTTCTGCTTTAAGCCATTTGCAAAACCTTTACAATAGTCTTTTTTGAAGATTCTGAAATCGACGTCTCCTACATAACACTTTTGAATGTCTTTTAACATAGAATTCAAATAATAAACCATTCCTTCAGCAACAGTAACGCATACATCTATATCCGATCGTAATCCAGAAATATAGAATCTAACATCATTCCCATTTATTTTTCCTGCATAACTTGTCTCACATTGAAAATATTTTGCTAAAACATTTAATATCCAATGAATATATCCGATACCAGTATGTTCTAATTGAATACTAACCACATCTTCTTGTGACCCTTTTTTATCAAATAAATCAATCTCTTCAATCTTATATTTAATACGAAGCTTGTTTGCACGATATATAGCAAGCTGTATCTCTTGATCACTTGCTGAAGTATCTTCAGCAAGTGCCATGAGTTTCTTTATTTTTCTAATTACATCATCCTTTTCAGCCATAATTTAAAACCTATCTTCCTAACTTATTTCTAATATCTTCTAAAGCTTCTTCAATTGTGTCATACTCTGTTATGCCAATCACCTTATTATGACTATCTCTTAGTTCGTATGTACCAGATCCATCATATTTATAGATCAATGAATATTCATCATTTTCGTCAACTATATATTCGTCCTCATCGTTTTCTAAACATATACCTAAAGTCATCAAACCTGCTAAACCTATCAAGTTCATAAGTAACATCCTCCTTTCAACATGGCAGCGCTGCCATGTTTTTTATTTGCAAGAATCAATCATCTCATACTCTACTGTCCAAGTTGCAGGATATGCAACTTCAATTGAAGCAATATAATCCTCCGTCTTTCCATAGCCTGGAAGTTTTTCAAGACAATTTTCTGGCATAAGCAATTCTGGAAATTGTTTTAATATTTTATTTCGTACAAGATCAAATTTAATCTGATCGAATCTCGTATATGGCAACAATAAGCTAATGTAATCACAGTCATCTGCCTTCCACATACATTGTGGACTTGCACCAACATCACATACTTTAAAAAAGTATTCCAGTAATGTAACAATCTTTTCTTTACTAGAAGAAGGGTATAGTTTTAAGATATAAGCTGGTGTATATACACAGCTATCGGCATTTCTAGTAACAAATTTATATCTATTCTCATTTTTATCCCAAGTACTTAAACTATCTAGCGTTACATACAAAGGTATGTCATCCTTTATTTGTAATGTTTTTAGTTCTAAGGATCTCATTTCAATTTTCTCCTTTCATATATTTTAAATCGAGTAAAAATTCTTTCTTCAAAACGATTTGGTTTGCCTTTCTTTCTACAATTTTGTGCAAACTACATATTCTGCTATTATCAACTTCTGATAAGCAGTCAGATTCTTTTAAAACATTCTCCAACTCATCTTTATACTTTTTTAGACATTCTGTGTCATCTTCAATTTCTATAGTGTACATTTCAATTAAAGATTCAAGTCGTTCTTCAATCATTTGATACTCCTTTGTTCATTTGTTCGTGACGTACTTCTTCATCTTTCTTTTCCATAATCATCACCTGATCTTTTTTTAAGGCAAACTGCCTTAGCCTAAATTAGCAACCTGTTCATCAAAGGTTTTCAAAGCAACATCATAAGCATCCCCAAAACCATAGGAATGAATTTCGCCATTTGCATTTACGTATACTACATAATCAAACAATGTATCATCAGGATACATTCTAGATACAAGACTAACACAACCATGCCTTTTTAATTCCACTTCTTTAAGCCTTGCCATAATCAATCTCCCTTATTTTCATTTTCATCATTCGACTCATCTGTTTTTAACATCTGATGTACGTGCATACCATATCTAGTCATTTTCCCGCTAAGAAATGATATCCATTTGTAGAGTGCAGTCATGCATAGAGCAAGGACTAAAAGTAGTCCCGCTCCTGCCATGACAACCATTATAAAATCTTGGTTTATTCTCATTTCATTTCTCCATTATCATCAAATCCAAGGATATTTAGAATGCTGTAAAAATCATCCGTCTTTTTAGATTTATCTGAAAACTGGAAGCACAACCATCCTTTTTCGATTTTTACAGAACGCCCCATTGTTTCTTTTAAGTTTTTAACAATACGTTTGCGATCTTCCTTCTCAGCACTCGATTCGGTATCTTCTATGACTGGCTCAGTCATATTGGCATCAATGACCAATTGTTCAATTTCATCCTGCTCAATTTCGTCGGGATCTTTCCGTACACGTTCATATCCTTCAATCTCATGGATAAATTTCTCAACCTTTTTTTCACCAATTCGATTTCCTAAACGCTGAGCAATCCATTTTCGCTTTTGTATCCCTTTAGGCTTTTCGCCTGCTTCCGCTTTCCCATTCCAAACTTTCAAGTAGAGTTCTACTTTTCGTTTGAAATCTTCTTCCTGCAATGGTCTAACTTCATTCAACAAAAGAATCATTTCTAATTCTTTTGTTTCATTTTCTGGTGTAGGCAAAACAATTACTGGTACCATTTTCTGAGCATCTGGATACAATTCTGCATTTCTTAACAATGCATCTAGGCGGAAGTGTCCGCCAAGAAGCATATATTTCTTGTCACTGCCATGACGATGTGATTTATTGCGATAGACATGTAGTGGTGTATACACCATACCTTGTTCGTGAATTTTCTCCGCATTTTCGATTTTATCTTCTTCTGAATCATTTGCATCATTCAATGGGTTGAAATCAATCTCATAGATCGAAACATTTTTTGTCGGTAATTCCTTTGTACGATCTACAAAACTATCCACTGTGTTATATCCATTGTCGTTGAATCCAATCATTAAATCTTCAAAACTTGCCATGATTTTCTCCCCCCCTAATTAGTCCTTGTTCTCCAGTAATGCGATAATTTCTTCACCTAGTGATTTATAGGCATTACCTACGTTTGTATTTGTCAACACAACCTGTCTGTTCATCATACTGGCATCCTGTGTTGGCTTTTTCTGATACGGAATAATCGTTTGAAATATCATGTCATCCATGTGTTTTCTAAACCATGGGATTAAGTTTTTTTCTGTCTTTCCACGTGGTGAAACCATCGTGAATAATACTTTTAAATCAACATTCTTCTTGTTTCTCTTTGCAATCGTAATTGTATTTTTAAGAGAAACAATCATTCCCTTAATAGATTTTCTATCAAGTTTCACTGGAATGATGTTTAAGTCACTGGCTAGTAAGGTGTTTGTACTTACTAAAGTCTGAGCTGGTGAATTATCAATCAGAATGTAGTCATACCTGTCCTGCACATTTTCAAATGCACATACTAGGCGATCTACCGCAGAACGTGTTCTATCATCAGATAAATTCTTGTCCGCCTGACATAATCGAATCGAAGCCGGCAATAAACTTACGTTCATGTGTTCCGTAGATACGATTACATCTTCAATCATGTCTGGATCATCTAAAACTTCACATAGGTCACTGGCAACATTTTCAATTAAGCATTCATCTAAAACATTGATAAAGTTTGTTCCACTTTCGATTTTTTCATCCATAGTCTGTAATTCCTTGATTGTCAAAGGTTGTCCTTTTGCACCGATACAGTCTGTTGCACTAGCCTGCATATCAGCATCCACAATCAATACCTTTTTGCCCTGCATACCAAAGTAAGTTGCCAATTCAATAGCTGTCGTAGATTTTCCAACACCTCCTGATACATTTGAAATGTTAATAATTTTTGCAGTTTTGTTCATTTTAATTTCCCCCTGTTTTTCTAATCTGCATATGCAATTAGGCTTTCCATTGATAAACCATAGCCTAATAAAGCACGTTTATAATCTTCGTAAGGTTTTCCAAACGAATATGCACATCCTGACTGTAGATTTCTTCGCTTTATGCAAAGTAAATGTACGCAGTACAGTATCTGCTTTGATAAAACATCCATTCTCGATAAAATTTCGAGATCATGTTTTAAAACATCGTCATATGGTGTTGAACAATTGATTGTCAACAAGTCCATAAAATCTGTATCCTCGTCGATCTCATATAGAGGAACTTTTTTGATTTGGTAATACCCTGCTTTGATATACTTCGTAAGAGTATCCAAATGCTTTTTTGTTAATGCTTTGGTTTGTTCGTAGTTAATCTTCAACATACCTATCATCCTTTCATTTCACACATTTAATCTAATCCACAAGTAAGCCAAGTCCCATTGCAAAATTCTTAAGTGCCTGCACATATAACCGTTGCATATATCGTTCTGTCATTTTCCCATCTGATGTCATGCTTTTGTACGAAAACCCTAATATACCATGTCCAATCAGAACTCTAGCTTCGTTTGGTAACATTTTGTTTATCACACGAAATGCCTGTTGTAGAGCAACGATTACTTCTTCATTTTTAGAAATTCGATGAATCATTTTGTGTTGATAATCTTCTCTTGAATCCGAACTTACGGACACGATTGAACTAGATACTTGAATAGAATCGGTTAAAAAATCATCCTGATTACTCAAATCTAGTTGCAAACCTGAGAATTTCCAGAGCGGAGAGATGTCATTTTTATTCATGAAAAATTCACGATTATCAAATGTTATCCCTTCTGTTGTTGTAACTTTGATGATATATTCTCCTCCTCTGAACTTCCCTCTAAGATCAAATTCAATAAAATCTTTGATTTCAGTCCATACACTCCTTCCTTTGCACACATTCCTCATCTCCTTCTACTTTCTGAATTTGCTATACTTTGGCTTTTAATTTATCTACTAATTGCTGATCCTGCATGAGCATTGTTAGCTCGGCCAACTCCCCATTATTCAAGTCAGCTAATGAGCGACTGTCATCTGGCTTTTTATATCTTTCCCAAAATGCGGATCGTGATAATGCAGCTTCGCTGTTAGACGAGCCAGTTCCAAATAAATTTATAAAATCATCCTGTGAAAAGCTTTGATTGAAAATATCATCTAACTCATCAGAATCATTGTGATTCATTTCAACTTTTTTTCCTTGTTGTTGTAGTATTTCTGAAACAGATGATGACACTACATCATTTGCAACATTTACTTTTTCTTCTTCCTGTTTTTCTTCGGCCAGTTCTTCTTCCTCTGTTTTGTTCTTGTTTAGTTTTGCTCCCTCATAATTTGCTTGAACATTCATCAATGTAACTAAAAGATACTGTTTCATATTTCTGATTTCTTTCTTTGGATTTTTTTTCAAACACTCCAGTAAATATTCGATGTGATTGAAATCCAATGTTTCAAAACATTCATGCACTTCGTCTGAACTATATTTGAAATTCTTAGATGTGATTGATGCGTCCTCAGACAACAGCTTTTCAGCAATGACTCTGCTTATCAATCTTAATAGCTGTTCATCATCTGGATGTTCTTTAAGTAGAAACTCAAACCCAATCTGACTTTGAATTTTACCAATCACAGAACTTGCACTGTGGTTTTCTTTTTCTTTAGATAGATTTTCTTTTTTATATCTTTCTATCTTATATCTTTCTATCTTAGTTTGTGGTGGATTTTCCGTGTGCGGTTTTTCCGCCTGCGGTTTATTTAAAGGGTTTTGGCCGTGTGTGGATTTTCCGCCTACGGTTGCGGTTTTTACCGTGTGCGGTTTTTCCGCCTGCGGTGTTTTTTCGCCGTGTGCGGATTTTCCGCCTACGGTGTTTTCGACCGTAGTTGGATTTTCCGACTCCGGCATATCATCTGCTTTTAGAAAGAACGGATTATCATCTGGAGATTCAAAAATATACCATTTTGTTGTTCCAAAACTACCATTTTCATTTCTTCCCTGCATGATATGTAAGTAGCCATTATCTTTCAATTCCTTGACTGTAGATTTCACCAAATCACGTCCACCTTTTATTTGAGTGGCTAATCCATTCACTGAAATTTTCCAATTCTCATTGCGTGATTTTAAAAGGAATATTTTTCCTAAAATCCCCCATGCTTTAGGTGACAGATTCAAATCGTCATAATACCGAATTGGAAGTGTTCCATATCTATTCACCGCTGAAACCACTTCAATCTCAGCTCCATCAAATTTAAAATAATCCATATGCCTTTCTCCTTTTCTACAACCAACCATGTTCTAGCAATACCTGATGAATTGCTTTGTGCAAGTCTGCGTCAATGAATACTTCCATTTTTCTCCAATCCCCATCAGTTTCAAACCAATGAGAATGAGAAACTAAATAGGTTGCAATACCATACGATTTGAAGACACGTACGATCCAATAATCATTTTCAGCACGACATCGGTATGTAACTTTATTTTCACTAGTATCTCCATCCACTTTTTCAAATCCTAATTCATGCATCATATCATCAGCGTTCATGCTTATTTCCTCCAACTCCATTTTTCATCGCCATTTTTTCAAAAAATTAAAACCGACAAGATCTAGAAACTCGTTCTATTTCCTGTCGGTTATTCATAGTATTTATTTTTTTAAAATTGAAATTTTTTGAAATTAGTTCGATTGTACAAATATATATGGTGCCAGTTTGAAACTTAAAACTCTCAAAAATGCTTTACATAAAGCATATTTGAGAGTTTTTTTATTGTAAAAAAGGCAATTTTACCCCGTTTTGGCAAACTTTTTGGCAAACAATTCGAAAAAAATTATTTTTTTACTTTTCGAAATGTATTTTTTAAAGCTCAAATAAAGAGCTTTTTATGACAGAATAGTCTCCCAGATTATACATAGATCAACCTATAGCCAAAACAAATTTCAATCAATCTTCACACAATAACCTGAGATTGTTTTCATGAAACTAAGAATTACGTTTACTTATTCGTGCTCAATAAAGCACAAAAAAAAGCAAAGAAACATTAAGTCTCTTTGTTCTTATGCGTTCGAGATGTAATCACAGATGTTCTTAGATGCAGGTGCTTTCGATGAAGGTCTTCTCTTTTTACAACTTGGACAAACCATCCTCACGGAAACCTCCAAAACATTCCCAATAGTTAAATAGAAGGCATAAAAAAAGCGGGTAAATTGATGAGGTTTACCCGTTACTAGTTTTGTCTATACATCGACAAACTGGAAATTGTCAAATTCTTTGTAATAGGGTAATCCTAATCTATAAATTACCATTTAGTCATTGCATTTTTTATAAAGAAAAACAGCTACGATCCATGCAAAAATAATAGTAAATATACCTGTTTCACTCACAAAAAACATTTTGTTATTAGCAACGGTTACTGTTCCAAAAATCAACTGGTCAAAAGTATTATGAGCTGCATGCAAAAAGATAGCAGGCCAAATACTTTTTGTTTTTATCGTTATTATTCCGTAAATCATTCCAACAGGTATAATCATAAAAAGAAAAGCCGGAACAGAATACCATGCGGGAGTTCCCGGCATATACAGACCTGATATAAGAATAGGCAAGTGCCATACACCCCAAAATATAGAAGTATATATTAGCAATGTCATTAAGTTAAGAAATGACGAACCATCCAGATACTATTTTCTGGATGGTATTTTTATTTGAAGGCACGACGAAAATTGTAGTATTGCTACTACA
>ENA-OURS01000815-OURS01000815.1-human-gut-metagenome-genome-assembly--contig:-NODE-815-length-32467-cov-4.129643_pt1 | contig 32467 bp, 30 predicted proteins | sample MGYA00242109_ERZ509010 | MGnify/ENA primary metagenome ERZ509010 (study PRJEB26280, sample SAMEA2338774) | human gut metagenome | biome: human gut; feature: human-associated habitat; material: faeces... | reverse complement strand
GTAATGCCAGAGGGAAAAGTTACTGTTAGTGCAATATATAAAAGAGTAACTAATCCTGATACAGTATCTGCAGCTTATATGGTGCTTGGTATTGTACTTATTGTTTCTGTTGCTAGTATGATAGTTATAAAAAAGAGAAATATTGATTATTAAAATTATTGAACTTTTAGTTTAATAATTTTTTTTGTTTTGGTATAATACTTTTATAAGATAGGAGAGATGTATTCATGAGAAATAATTTAAAGAGATATATTTTTGGAATATTTGTTTTTCTTGGTATTTTATTTATACCTAGTGGAGTTAGAGCTTTAGATTTGAAACTTACGTATGATGAGCAATTAGGAAGGTGTGTTTCAATATTTTTTGTTGTGCCTAGTTATGATGATAGTGGAAATGTTGATGGATTTTTATATTTTTCTGACAGGAGTATTATGAAGCAGGATCTTAATAATAAGCTAGTTTATCAAAATGAAGATTATAGGGCTAATGCTAATATTACAGAGATTGATAAGACTAATGAAGAAGGATATAAGGTTAAAGGGGAAACTGATCTTTTAATTAAGAATTATGATGAAAATGGAAATATTTTATTTACTAAGCAGTTTGGTGGAACTGGTGTGGAAATTAGAAATTTAAATATTTTATTTAAAAGTTATAATATGAAAAATGAGCTTGATGGGTATTTAGTTGTATTTACAACTTTATCTTCTGATTTGGGTATTGAGCCAGGTACTAGTATGGCAAAACTTGATTTAAATGGTGATATTGTTTGGATAAAAAATATTAATGAGTACTTAGCATTCGATGGATTATTTTATGCAGACAATGATAAATCCTTTGTTTTTGACATTGATGGTGGAACTTTTTTTAAAAATAATTTTCTTACTGGTGAAACGGTTTTTGAAAAGGATACGGGTATTTATATTGCTGATATTAATTATAGTTATAATAAAGATGGTGTCTTTGATGGTATTGTAGTTGTTGGATTTGATGTTAACAACTATGGTACATTAATAAAATATAATTTAGCTGGAAATGAGATTTTTAGGATTAGATATGATAATAATGATGTTTATTCAATGTATTATGATGTCATAAGTAGTTATATGCCAGATGGTAGTTATGATGGTTATATAGTTACTGCTGTTACTAGTGATAATAAAACATTACTTATTAAGTATGATTTGAATGGAGAGAAAGTTTTTGAAAAGGTTTACTCTGATAAAAATACGTTTGGTTTTGGTTTAGTTGATAATTATGATACTACTGGTAGGCAGAATGGATATTTGTTATATGCTTCTAATAGAGATATGGGAGTCTGGTGGCCGTCAAGAAAATCAGAAATACAAACATATGAAGCATGTGATGAGTTAATTGTCGCTAAATACACTTATGATATGTTTCCAGTAGTTAAGAAAGAAGATAATGGTGGAACAATTACTGTTAAATCAGGTGCTTATCCTGGAGAATTGGTTAAAGTTAAAGTAGTTGTTAAAGAAGGATATAGTTTACAAAGAATTATTGTTAAAGATGAGTCTGGTAAAGAGATAGAAGTTAATAGTGATGGGACATTTGTAATGCCAGAGGGAAAAGTTACAGTTAGTGCAATATATAAAAGAATAATTAATCCAGATACAGTATCAGCTGCTTATATGGTACTTGGTGTTATACTTATTGCTTCTGTTGGTAGTATGATAGTTATAAAAAAACGTAATGATATGTAGTTTAGAGCCGGTTGGCTCTTTTTTGTGTTTTTATACGTTTGGTGTTACAATTATTATGGGAGATGATTAATTATGAAATTTATGGTTTCAGAAGAATTTTTTGAAAAGGTTCCAAATGCATATTTTGGGATAGTTTATTTTAATAATTTTGATAATAAAACAAAACTAGATTTCACAGATAAAATGTTAGAAGAATCTATTGAGAGTGCTAAGGAAAAACTTGGTAAAGACCGCGTTAAAGAAAATGCATTAATCATTCCTTATCGTGAAGCATTTAGAAATTTAGGTATTAATCCTAATAAATTTATGTGCTCAATAGAAGCTTTAATGACAAGGATTTCTAAGGGAGGAGAAATACCGCATATTAATCCTATTGTTGATATATGTAATGCACTATCTATTAAATATATTTTACCTGTAGGAGTACATGATGTTGATAACTTTAAAGGAGATTTAGAAATAAGAGGAGCAGTAGAATCTGATACATTTGTTCCTTTTGGAAGTGAAGAAGTTGAACATCCAGAAGTTGGCGAAATAGTTTACGTTTCTTCTAATGAAGTTAAAATTAGAAGATGGACATGGAGACAAGGTGAGAAAAGCAAAGTTACAGAAGAGACTAGTAATATATTTGTACCAATAGATGGATTTAGTGATGTTAATAAAGATAAAGTTATAGCATTACAAAATGAATTAGTAGAAATTCTTAAATCTTTAGGAATAGATGTTGTTGTAGACTATGTAGATAAAGATAAGAGAAGTTTTGAAGTGTAGTTAGTTTTATTATTGAATTAGAAAAAGTTGTGTTTTACAACTTTTTTTTGCATTCTTGGACTTTTTGTGATATAATATTAGAACTATTTGGGGGGGAATTTAAATGGGAAAAAATGATTATAAAATTGTAGGTTCTAATAGTAATAATTGTATGATAGTACCTATTTATGATGATGGTGGTGGAAGACTTGAAGATCGTTCTTTATATCCTAATTTTTCAAATAATGGTGTTAGTATAGGAAAAGCAATTTGTTTTGATATAAGTATTGTTGGAGCACAAATAATTAAAAGAATAGATGATGAAGTAGTTGCTTATGAATGTTATTTAGGTATTCCATGTGAGTTTGATAAATATGGAGCACCAACAGAAGTTATGCTTGGTAGATTTAAGTATAAAGCAGGAGACTTTAGTTCATATTTTACACCAAAAATTACAAGAAGAAAGTTAATGGTATTTTCTGAACGTGATGAATTAGCCAATGTATGTTTTAAGGCTTTGAGCCCAGAGTATGGTCTTGATGATTATGGTTTCTGTGGAATAGAACATTCTAATACTGATAAGAAGTTTACTCGTTAAAAAGATAGTCGATTGGCTATTTTTTTTGTTATAATATTTTTGAGGGTGATTTAATGATTAAATTTAACTTAGCAAAGATAGATAATGATGTTTATTTTGAAAATCTTAAAAGAAAAGAAGAAGTATATAATAAATTTAATAATAGTAAGATGATTGGGTGGACTAGAGATATAGATATTTCATTGATAACAGATATCTTAAAACTAAGAGATGAAATAAAAAAAGAAGCTTCTTGTTTAGTAGTTATTGGAATAGGTGGATCCTATTTAGGAAGTTATGCTTTAAATAAAATATTTAATAGTTATTATGATGATAAATTTAAAATAATATATTTAGGTAATAATTTATCTAGTAGTTATATAAGTGAGACATTAAATTATCTAAGAGATAAAAACTTTTATGTTAATGTTATTAGTAAGACTGGAACAACTATGGAAGTAGATATTAATTATCAGTTAGTTAAAAAATTAATGAAGAGTAAATACGATGATGAAGAAATTAAGAAAAGAATAATTATTACTACAAATAAAAATACTGGTAAGTTAAGAGAAGAAGTTAATATATATGGATATAGATCATTTGAGATAGATGATGATATTGGAGGAAGATATTCCTTATTTACAGCAGCTCATTTATTACCTATGGCATTTTCTTTGGATATAGAAAAGTTAATTACTGGTTATAGAGAAGGACTTAATACTTTAAAAGATATAGCTTATACTTATGCTTGTGCTAGGAGAAGTTTATTTGATATGGGTAAATATATAGAGAATTATTCTGTTTATGAAGAAAAGTTTAATTATTATTTAGAATGGTTAAAACAATTATTTGGAGAGAGTGAAGGAAAAGATAAGAAAGGTATATTTCCAGTTTCTACTATAGGTACTAGAGATTTACACTCACTTGGACAATTTATACAAGATGGGAATCCTATTATATTTGAGACTTTTATTAAGATAAGTGAAGTTACTGATTTTAAATATAAAGATAAAAGATTAGATGAGATAAATAATTTAGTTTTAGATTCAGTAGTTTTAGCACATTCTTCTAATAATACTTTTTGTAATGTTATAACTATAGATAAGATAAATGAGGAGAACATTGGTAAGTTAAGTGCATTTTTTATGATGAGTGCAGCATATTCAGGATATTTATTTGATGTAGAGTCATTTAATCAACCAGGAGTTGATGTTTATAAAAATCTAGTTAGAAATAAGTTAGGAGAAGAATAAGATGAAGAAGAAATATTTAATTATTATAAGTATACTTCTATTAATATTTCTTAGTATGTTAGGAGTTGTCTTATTTGATAAGAGCCTTGTTTTTGATAGTAGTATTTATGAGACTTTAATGGGATTTAGATGTAGTTTTTTAGATAACTTTTTTAAGGCAATTACTTGGTTTGGTAATCCGATGACAATAATTGGATTAATAGTTATATTTATTGCTATATTTAGAAATAAAGATAGTTTATTGTTAACTATATCAGCTTTGGATTCAGTAATAGTAAACTCAATAATTAAACATATAGTTAAGCGAGATAGACCTAATATATTAAGACTTGTTAGTGAGAGTGGATATTCATTTCCATCAGGACATGCGATGATATCAGTTTGTGTATATGGATTTTTATTCTACTTGGCAATGGTTAGAATAAAAAATAAATATTTAAGATGGGTAAGTTGTCTTGCACTGGGATTTTTAATACTTGGAATTGGAATTAGTAGAATATATGTTGGAGTACACTATGCCTCAGACATAATAGCAGGATATGCTTTAGCAGGGATTGAGATAATTTTATTAATACAATGTGAAGATTTAATTAAACTTAGGGGGAAATAAGATATGTATAAATTATTAGTTAGTGATTTTGATGGGACTTTAGTAGGAGAAGAGTTGGCAATAAGCTTTCCGGTTGTTTTAGCAATAGATAAGATAAGAAGAGAGAAAAAAGTATTATTTACGATTGCGACTAGTAGATGTTTAGGAGATATACTTTATTATAATAGAGACTTTTCATTTTTAGATTATGTAGTTGCTTCTAATGGGGCAGTTGTTTATGATGTTAATAAAGAAAAAATATTATTTAAGAAGAGTGTTTTGGTTTCTAATGTTAAGAAAATTTATAATACTTTTAGTGGGTATGATATCTATGCTTGTAGAAAAGATAGGAAGTTTAGACTTGTTAATTTAGAAGATATTAAAGATATATATAAATTAGAAATAGTATGTAAGAGTGATATAGATATAGAAGAAGTTATTTCTAGATTAGATAATTTGAATTTAAAAATTACTTGTGCTAAAAATTATATTAATGGAACATATTATGTAGATATAGTATATGAAGGGATAAATAAATTTACGGGAGTAGAAGTTATTTGCAATAAGAAAAAGATAGATAATAGAGAAGTTATTTCTATAGGGGAATCGGATAACGATATAGAATTAGTTAGAGATAGTGGATATGGTGTTTCTACAAATAAGGGAATAGATAAAGTAAAAGAAGTTTCTAAGGAAGTTATGACTAATAGTTTAGATAAATGGATAGAGGAGAAATTTAAGTAGATTTTTCTTTGATATGACTGATAATTGTATTATAATTGTTGGTATAGGAGAGGCGGTAATATATGAAAATAAAGGTTAATAAGAATGGGGAACTGTTAGATTATTTATATAATAATTTAGATATGCCTAAGAAGAAAATTAAACAGTATTTGACTCATGGATCTATTTTTGTTAATAATGTTAAAGTTAGACAATATAATTATCCAGTAATTAATGGGATGGATATAGTAATAGATACTGATAGTAAGAATAAGAAAGTATTACCTTTTGAAGTTTTATTTGAAGATGATAATATTATTGTTGTTAATAAACCAGCTGGGCTTTTGACAATAGCGACGGCTAAAGAAAAAGAAAAGACTTTGTATCATATTGTTTCAGAATATTTAAAAAGTAAAGATAGAAATGCTAGAGTATTTATAGTACATAGATTAGATAAAGAAACATCTGGTATTGTAGTACTTGCTAAAAACGAAAAGATTAAGAATCAATTACAAGAGAATTGGAATAATTATGTTAGTTTAAGAGAGTATGTAGCTGTTGTTCATGGACATTTAAAAGAGAGTGAAGGAAGAATTGTACAAAATCTAAAAGAGACTAAGACTAATTTAGTATATGTTACGAAACATGATGATGGAAAAGAAGCAATTACTAATTATAAAGTAATTAAAGATAATAGTAAGTATTCATTAGTTAGTATCAATATAGAAACTGGTAGAAAGAATCAGATAAGAGTTGCTTTTGCTAGTTTAGGTAATCCAATAGTTGGAGATAATAAATATGGAATTAAAGATAGAGAAAGTAGATTATGTTTACATGCTAATAGATTGAAGATGTATTATCCAGTTATAAAGAAAGATATTTTATTTGAAACTAGTAATCCGGTAGAATTTAAGAAGTTTACGAATAAATAGGAGATATATATGAAAAAAATATTAATGGTAGTAGTTAGTGTTTTAGTAGTAGGATGTTTGGTATTTATTTGGAAAGATGAATTATTTGGAAAAAGAGTAGATAATAATAGTAGTAATCTTAATGATGTTAAAAAGAATAATGTTAGTACTGATTTATTTGGACAGTATTATGATGATGCAGAAAAGATAATGAAAGATATGACATTAGAAGAGAAGATTGGTCAATTATTTTTAGTTAGATATGATAAGAATTTAGCTAGTAGTTGGGTTTATGATTATCATCCTGGAGGATTTATTATGTTTGCTAAGGATTTTGCTAATCAGACTAAGGATTCAATAAAAGAAGAAATAGATAATTTACAAAGTATTAGTAAAATACCTTTAGTAGTAGCAGTAGATGAAGAAGGTGGATATGTTACTAGAGTTAGTAGATATCCTAATTTTAGAGATAGTAAATTCTTATCTCCTAGAGAATATTATGAAACTGGTGGAGAAGAGTTATTAGAGAAAACTGAAAAGGAAAAAGCTACATTATTACTTAGTATTGGAGTTAATTTGAATTTAGCACCTGTTGCGGATGTATCTATTAATAGTAATGATTTTATTAATAATAGAACATTTAATAGAGATGCTAAGGAGACTGCAGTATTGATTGGTAAAATGGTTAAGTATGCAAATGATGTTGGTATTTCTTCTTCACTTAAACATTTTCCGGGATATGGAAATAATGTTGATACACATACAGGTGTTGCGATAGATGAGAGAAGTTATGAGAACTTTTTAGAGAATGATTATTTACCGTTTAAAGAGGGTATTAAGAATAGAGTACCAACAGTGCTTGTTTCACATAATATAATTAATTGTATTGATAGTCGATATCCAGCTACTCTAAGTAAAAAAGTTATTGCTGAGTTGCGTGAAAAACTAAATTTTTCAGGAGTTGTTATTACTGATGATTTGTCGATGGATGCAGTTAATAGTTATGTGGAGGATGGAAGTGCGGCAGTACTTGCAGTTAATGCTGGAGATGATTTGATTATTACATCAGATTTTGTTAAAATGTATAGGGAAGTTTATCAGGCAGTTACTGATAAAAAAATAGATATAAAAACTATAGATCAAGCAGTTAAGAGAAATATTGCTTGGAAAATAGCTTACAATATGTAGGAGGATATTATGGCAATAGATGTTAAGAAATTATATGAAAAATTAGATGATTATATGGGAAGAGAGGTTGTACTTCAAGGTTGGATTCGTAATCATCGTAAACAAAAAGAATTTGGTTTTATTGATTTTAATGATGGTACATTTTTTAAGAGTGTACAAGTAGTATATGATAATAAGTTAGAGTCTTTTGATGAGATACAAGCTTTACATGTAGGTTGTGCAATAGAAGTAGTTGGAGAAGTTATTGAGTCTCCTGCTAAAGGACAAGCATTTGAAGTACAGACTAAGTCTATTAAATTACTTGGAGATTGTGGTGAGGATTATCCTATTCAACCAAAGAGACATACAAGAGAGTTTTTAAGAGAACAAGCATATCTTAGACCTAGAACTAATTTATTTAATGCGGTATTTAGAGTTAGAAGTGTAGCAGCTTATGCAATACATAAATATTTCCAAGAAAATGGATATGTATATTTTCATGCACCATTAATTACCGCAAGTGATTGCGAAGGTGCAGGCGAGATGTTCCAAGTAACTACACTTGATTTAAATAGAATTGCTAAACTTGGTAAGGTTGATTATAGTAAGGATTTCTTTGGTAAACAAACAGCACTTACTGTATCAGGACAATTACAAGCAGAGACATTTGCTTTAGCTTATAAAAAGACATATACATTTGGACCAACATTTAGAGCAGAAAATTCTAATACGAAGACACATGCTAACGAGTTTTGGATGATTGAACCAGAAATTGCTTTCTGTGATCTAGAAGGTGATATGGATGTCATGGAGGAAATGTTAAAGTATGTTGTTAAATATGTACTTGATAATTGTAAAGAAGAGATGGAGTTCTTTGATAGTTTTGTTGAGAAAGGTTTACTTGAGAAACTTAATAAATTAGTTAATAGTGAATTTGTTAGAATTAGTCATGAAGAAGTTATTTCTATCTTAAAGAAAGCTGATGTTAAATGGGAATTTGAACCTGAATATGGAGAAGATATTGCTAAAGAACATGAAAAATATATTACTGAATACTTTAATGGACCAGTATTTATTAAAGATTGGCCTAAAGATATTAAAGCTTTCTATATGAAACAAAATCCAGATGGTAAGACAGTTGCAGCAGTTGATTTGGAAGTACCAGGTGCAGGAGAATTAATGGGTGGATCACAAAGAGAAGAAGATTATGATAAACTAGTTAAGAGAATGGATGAATTAAAAATGGATAAGACTGGACTTGAATGGTACTTAAATTTACGTAGATTTGGAGGATGTTATCATTCAGGATTTGGTATGGGATTTGAACGTTTACTAATATATTTAACAGGAGTTGAAAATATTAGAGATGTTATACCATTCCCTAGAACTCCAGGTAACTGTGAATTTTAAAATTACAAAATTACATATTTTGTAATTTTTTTGTATAAAAATATATTTTTCTTCCATGTTAGTAATGGGAGGAAATATTATGAAGAGAATATTATTAGGATTATCTTTTATAGTACTTTTTATAGTTGGATGTACTAATACTATGAATACACCAACTAAAAGAGTAGAGGAATTACTTGGGAAATATCAAAAATTAGATAGTGCAGTTTTAGCACAACTAGATAATGTTATTGCAGAAGATACAACTATGACAGATGAACAGAAAAAAGAATATCGTAGTTTAATGGAAAAACAGTATCAGAACTTGTCGTATAAAATTAAAGGAGAAGAAATTACTGGGGATGATGCATCAGTAGATGTAGAAATAGAAGTTTTAGATTATGCAACATCAATAAATGAATCTCGAAAATATTATAGTGAACATAGAGATGAGTTTAAGGATGAAGATATAGATAAGACAGAGACTGTTATAGATGATAATACTAAGTATATTGATTATAAGATTAAAGAACTAAAAAATGTTACTGATAAAAAGAAGTATGATATTACATTTAATTTAGTTAAAGATAAAAATAATAATTGGAAATTAGAAGATATTAGTGATATAGATAGACAAAAGATACATGGTCTATATGAGGGATAGAGCTTTCTTTACAGAGAAGCTTTTTTCTTTTAAATTAGTCTTTTAATTATTGATTTTTTTTGTTATACTTTATATAGGATAAAAGAGGGTGTTTTTAATGATAGGTTCTATTATTGAAATTATTGATAACCGTGTATTAATTAAGTTAGCTATTGATATTAATAAACAACCTAATTTAGTTGGTTTACATGTTGTATTTGAAGATGAAACTAAGAAAATTGTTGCGGAGATAGTTAATGTTTCACAAACTGAGATGACTGCCGTTATAGTTGGTGAACTTGGTGAAAATAGTTTTATTCCTGGTGCTACTAAGAGACCTTCTTTTAAATCTAGTATTAGACTTGTTACTTTAGAAGAATTGGAACTTATGTTAGGAAGTCAAAATATAGTTGCTGGTCAAACTAATTTTGGTACTAGTAATGTTTATGATGGATATAGAATAAATGTTGATTTAAATGACTTTTTTAGTAATCATTTTTCAGTACTTGGTAATTCTGGATCTGGTAAGAGTTGTACAGTTGCTTCTATTTTACAGAAGTTAATGATTGGTAATGGGCATGTACCTCGAAATGCTAATTTCTTTTTCTTTGATGCGTTTGGAGAATATAATAGTGCTTTTTCTGGACTACATGCTATTAATCCAGAGTTTAATTATAAATATTATACAACTAATGTTAAGTCAGCTACTGATGAGATATTACGTATTCCAGTATGGTTACTTGATGTAGATGATTTAGCTTTATTACTTGATGCTGATACTCCTACACAATTACCTATTATTGAAAAGACTTTAAATTTAGTACCAATATTAACAGGTCAGAGTGATGCTGTTATAAAGAAGAAGAATGATATTATAGCGAGAGCTATTCAAGATATATTACTTTCTGGTAATGATTCAACTAAGATAAGAGACCAAGTTACAGCTGTACTTACAAAGTTTAATACAGCTGAGTTGAATCTAGAAAGTCAAATAATACAACCAGGATATGTTCGTACTTTAAAACAATGTTTATTTGTAGATAAGACTGGTAAAATGCAAGAGATGGAGTTAGTAGTTGAATTTATTAGAGGATATATAGTTGATGAGGATGAAGAAGTTCAAGTTACTGATTTAAATCCATTTTATTCACTTGCTGATTTGGAAATGGCTATGGATTTTGCTCTTATAAATGAAGGTATTTTAAAGAGTAGTAAAGTATTTGATTATGCTAATATATTGAGTGTTAGATTACATACATTAGTTAATGGAGAATATAAAGAGTTTTTCTCTTATCCTAGATATATTACTAAAGAACAATTTGTTGAGAGTTTATTGATTAGTAATAATGGGGCTAAGTGTCAGATAGTTAACTTTAATATTAACTATGTTGATGATAGAATGGCTAAAGTGATTACAAAGATAGTTTCTAGAATGTTGTTTGAAATAGCAAGTAATACTGTTCCTAGAGGTAGTAGAGCATTTCATATTATTATTGAAGAAGCTCATAGATATGTTATTAAAGATAAAGATATTGATTTACTTGGATATAATATATTTGAGCGAATTACTAAAGAGGGACGTAAGTATGGAATATTCTTAGGATTAATAACACAAAGACCTAGTGAACTTTCAGATACTTGTATTTCTCAATGTACTAATTTTGTTATTTTGAGAACATTACATCCTAAAGATTTGGAATATATTAAGAATATGGTACCTAATATTTCAATGGAGATTGTACAACAATTAAAGAATTTAAAACCAGGTAACTGTATTGCTTTTGGTAATGCATTTAAGGTACCGATTTCTATGTATATAGATTTACCTAATCCTAGACCAATGAGTAATAATGTTGATATTAATTCTGTTTGGTATAATGAGAGTCCTACGTTAATGAATAATATTGGTGGAGTTGCAGAGATTAGACCAATTCCTAGTAATATTACAATTTAAGGTAAATTAATACTTTTAATTATTTTGTGTTTATGGTAGAATATTTTATAGTAATTATATTTTGATAATTGGAGGATAAGTTATGGCATTTAATAAATTTATTGATAAATTAGTTGGTAGTGATGGCGATACTGATGTAGATAGTGAAGGAACTGTAGAAGAGAGTTTTTACAAGACTTCAAGAGAAGCATATCATGCTGAAAATGGTATGGCTGGTAGTAAGATGATGCTTTTAGAACCAAGAGCATATTCAGAGAGTCAACAGATAGCAGATTACTTAAAGAATAGAAGTGCTGTTGTTGTTAATTTGAAAAGAGTTACTCCAGATCAAGCTAAACGTATTGTAGACTTTTTGTATGGTACTATTTATGCGATTGGTGGAGATTTACAAAAGTTAGGTGGAGGTATATTCTTATGTACTCCTAATAATGTAAATGTAGAAGGTAAAATCAGTGATGATGGAGCTAATAAAAATAGTGGGGCTAAGAGTAGTAAAAAGGAAGAAAAATCTGAAAAAGAAGAGGATAGTTTTTTCTAAAAGTTTGATTTAATATAGGGTGATCATTTTGGAAAAGTTTAGTTATGAGACAAATGGTTATAATCGAGATGAAGTTAATAAGTTCATTAATGATGTTATAGTTCAAACTGAGAATATTGTTTCTAGATGTAAGAAGCAAAGAGATGAGATTGAGTCTTTAAAGAAGGAATTAGAACATTATAGGAATTTAGAAAAGTCTTTGAATATGGCAATATTAAAGGCAGAAGAGACTGGCGATAATATTAAGAGAATGGCTAGAGATGAAGCTGAAATGATTATTGGAGATGCTAAAGGTAATGCGAGTAGAATAGTTAATGAGTCATTACTTAGAGCAGAAAAAATAGAAAATAGAGCAGATATATTAGAAAGAAACTTAAAGATATTTAAACGAAAACTAAGAATAATAGTAGAGCAACAGATGGCTGTTGTTGATGAGATAGAAGTTTTAGAACTAGATCCAAAGTAGGATTTAGTTTTTTCTTTGGATTAAAAGATGGAAAAATACATTCTATTAAGATATAATTGATTTAGATGTAGGTTCTGTAATGTACTTAAGCGTTTATTTTTTACATTTAAATGTTTGGTATGATTGATAATTTATTAGGTGGTGTTTCATATGAAAAATGAAAATGATTTAGTTTTACTAAAAAGATATTTGTCTAGTATTGATATGGAAAATGTAGAGACAAAGTCTCTTGGAAATTATAAGAGTGCTGTTTTAGTATGTTTAGATGCTACTTTGTCTATAAATCGAAAGTATTATACATTTGTTGTGCCTAGAATTACGTATTTTCAAAATAAATATCCAAATATATTAAGACTTGCTGATTTAGTAGAATTGATAAATAATGTTGGTACTCAAGGCTTTAGTGAATGTTGGAATTATAATCATGCAGAAAGAGTTAGGATATTATATGATTTGTGTAATAGATTAATTGAAATTTCAAATTTATATAAAGAAGATGATGAATTAATTTCACTTAGAAAATGGGCAAGTGATGCTAGTGTTCTTGATTATGATAAGTTTGGTGTTAAGGGTATTGGTTTTACAACGTATCAATATATTAGAATGCTTTTAGGAGCTAATACGGTTAAACCTGATGTACATATTAAAAATAAAATATCAGAAATAGTTGGAAGAAAAGTTAATGATAAGTATGCAGTTCAATTATTTGAAAGTGCTTGTAGAAATTTGAAATTAAATATAGTTGATGTTGAACATTATATATGGAAGAAAAATGCAAATAATTCTGAAGAGTTTAACATGGTATGGGAAGATAATAAGTGGGTTGAACTAGATCTTAAGTAGGATTTAGTTTTTTTCTTTATATGGACTTTATTTTTTATAGTTTTTGTGGTATAATAGGCAACTGATTTGAGGGGTGGTTATATGAATAAACGTATTATTAATGATAGTACATTAAAAAAGTCAACATTACTTTCTGATAAGGGTCATTCTAAAGTTTATAGACTTAGAGATGGTAGTGTATTAAAAGTGTTTGATACAGAGTTTTTACGTATTTTTGATAGTATCGGACTTAATTTTGAACAGAAGATTTTAGATGCTAAAAAGATACCTAATGCTAAAGAGATACTTATTCCTACCGCTGCAGCATATAAAGATGGAAGTTTTGCAGGGTATGTAATGCCTAGTGCTAATGGTGTTGATTACAATACATTTGATGATAGTTTGAGCTTAGGTGATAGAGTAGACTTGTTTGGGTATGCTAAGAGACATCATAATATAGAGAATGTCTTAGTAAGAGCAGAAAATGTAGTTTTTCCAGATTTATGTACTTGTGATAATATTTTTATAGATAAAGATGGAAGAGTACAATTTATAGATTATGATGGATTACAAGTAGATGGATATCAGTCACATGTAATCTCTGGTACTTTAGGTAAACAGGAGTTACACTATACATCAAAATATAGAACTGGGGAGTTATTTAATAAGAATCTTGATAAGAAAAGTTCAATATATTTATATTTTATTTCGGCACTTAATGTTAGTTTAGCAAATGTAGGAAGATTTAATCCATTTACGGGAAGAAACATAACAATAGAAGATATTTTTCATATGATTAATTTGGATGATCCAGATATTTGTCATAAAGTTTGGAAATTATTTCAAGAAAAAGAGGAGAATGAATTTTTACGAGATGATGTTTTTAAAATAGCTGAAAAATACAATACAGAAATAATTGCTCAAAGAAATGATGGGGTCTATATAAAGAGACTTGTAAAAAAATAGGTCTTGTAAAAGTTTAAAGATTATGCTATATTAATTTGGAAAGCAAGTGCGAAAGACGTAATATTAATGGATATTTAGAGAGCTCATGGTTGGGTGGAAATGAGTTTGAAGTTAGTGTTAAGATCACTTTCAAGTTGTGATTTATGGATAAGATAAATACGGTGACGCGTTATAGTATATAAGATAGGTTTTTAAGCCTATAAATTAAGGTGGTACCACGACTAATTCGTCCTTATGGATGAGTTAGTCTTTTTTATTTATTTTATTGAGAGGATGTGGTTTACATAATTATTAATATTATTTTATTAGTAGGAGGATTTATTGTACTAATAAAGGGTGCTGATATGTTTGTAGATGGTGCCAGTAATGTAGCGAAAAATTTTAAAGTATCAAAAATGCTTATTGGACTTACGATAGTAGCTTTTGGAACGAGTGCACCAGAGTTTGCGGTTAGTGTTAAAGGACTACTTTCAGAATCATTTGATATAGTACTTGGTAATGTTATAGGAAGTAATATTTTAAATATACTTTTAATACTAGGAGTAGCTTCTTTAGTACATCCATTAGTTGTAAAAAATAATACAGTAAAAAAAGAATTACCAATAACCTTACTAATAACAACATTATTTGCAGTACTTCTTTCAGATAATATATTTGATAAAAGTATGGTAAATAATTTTACTAGAGGTGATGGTATTGTACTTATACTTTTCTTCTTAGTATTTATTTATTACTTAATTACACTTATGAGAAATAAAGTAGAAGATGAAAAAGAAGAAGAGGTATGGAAGTTATCAAAATCAATTCTATTTACAGTACTTGGATTAGTTATGATTATAGTAGGAAGTGACTTTGTAGTTGAGTCAGCCAGTTCTTTAGCTAAAGAAATTGGTATAAGTGAAAGAATAATTAGTTTAACTATTATTGCTCTTGGTACAAGTTTACCAGAATTAGTTACTTCGATTATGGCTACTAAGAAAGGTGAATATGATATAGCAATAGGTAATGTAGTTGGTAGTAATATATTTAATATAGGAATAGTTATGGGATTACCTGTTACGATATTAGGAGGAATTACTAAGATTGCTTTTAGTTATATTGATTTAATAGTAATGATTGGTGCTGCTTTATTACTGTTTATATTTTCAAGAAATGATTATAAGATTAAGAAAAGTGAAGGAATAGCATTTTTAATAATATTTGTAATTTATTATAGTTATGTTATTTTAGGATAGGAGGAATATTTATGAAATTTGAAAAGTTAGAACAAGGAACTATCCATTCTGTTGAGAATAAAGTCCTAAAAGAATGGAAGAAGATGAATATATTAAATAAAACAATTAAAAATCGTGAAGGCCGTGAAAACTTTGTTTTCTATGATGGACCAATTTATGCTAATGCTAAACCAGGAATCCATCATGTTTTTGCAAAAACTATAAAAGATGCTTTTTGTAAATATAAGACAATGGATGGGTATAGAGTACTTAGAAAAATAGGACTTGATACGCATGGTTTACCAATTGAGGTTAATGTAGAGAAGAAGCTTGGCTTTAAATCAAAGTCAGACATTGAAAAGTTTGGAGTAGAAAACTTCTGTAAGGAATGTAATAAAGAGACTGCTTCTAATATTGATGAGGTAAAGAAAGTAACTGATATGATGGGACAATTTATTGATTGTGACCATCCATATGTAACTTGTGATAATGAATATATTGAATCTGAGTGGTGGATTATTAAAGAGATGGATAAGAAAGGTCTTATCTATTATGGAAATAAAGTTTTACCATATTGCCCAAGATGTGGTACTGAGTTAAGTTCAAATGAAGTTGCTCAAGGATATCAAGAAGATTCAGTAAATACTGTTATTGTTCCATTTAAGAAAAAAGATGAAGATGTGTACTTCTTAGTTTGGACTACAACTCCATGGACTTTAATGGCTAACTTAGCTTTATGTGTTAATCCTGATTTAGCTTATGTAAAAGTAGAATCACAAGGATATAAATTTATAGTAGCCGAGAGTTTAAAAGATAAGGTTGTTGGGGAAGAAGCTAAGGTACTTGAAACATATAAAGGTACTGATTTAGTAGGTATTGAATATGAACAATTACTTCCATTTGTAAAAGTAGAAGGAAAAGCATTCCAAGTATTAGCTGATAATTATGTAACAGCTGAAGATGGTACTGGAATAGTACATATTGCTCCTGCTTATGGTGAGGATGATAATAGAGTATGTCGTGAAAATGGTATTACTTTTGCAAATCCAGTAGGAAAAGATGGTTGCTACACTGAAGGACCTTGGAAGGGACGTTTAGTTACTGATAAGGACTTGGAGCTTGAAATTATTAAGTATTTAAAGAGTGAAGATAAATTATTTAAGAAGATTAAATTAACACATGATTATCCACATTGTTGGAGATGTAAACAACCATTAATTTATTATGCTAAACCAGCTTGGTATGTAAAAACAACTGCTTATAAAGATAAGATTATTGAAGCAAATAAAAAAATAAATTGGTTCCCAGAATTTGTTGGAACTAAACGTTTTGCGAACTGGTTAGAGAATATGGTTGATTGGGGAATTTCAAGAAATAGATATTGGGGTTGTCCAATGCCAATTTGGGAATGTTCTTGTGGACATCGTGAAGTAATTGGATCTTTAGAAGAATTACAAGAAAAATTAGTAGAAGATATCGATGTAAAAACAGTTGAGTTACATAGACCATATGTAGATGAATTACATATAGAGTGTCCAGAGTGTCATAAAGAAATGACTCGTATAAAAGACGTTTTAGATGTTTGGTTTGACAGTGGGGCTATGCCTTATGCACAATGGCACTATCCATTTGAAAATAAAGATAAGTTTGAAGATCAATTCCCAGCAGACTTTATTGCTGAAGGAGTAGATCAAACAAGAGGTTGGTTCTATGTATTACTTGTAATTTCAACAATTATCTCAGGAGAATCAAGCTTTAAAAATGTTGTTGTAAATGACATGATGTTAGATGAACATGGAAAGAAAATGTCAAAGTCAGTGGGAAATATTATTGATCCAATTGAAATAATGAAGGAGTATGGAGCTGATACAATTAGATTTTATATGGCATATGTATCACCAGTATGGACTCCATTAAGATTTAGTGTAACAGGAGTAAAAGAGGTATACTCTAAATATACATCAACAATGAAGAACTTGTATTCATTCTTTGAGATGTACGCTAATGCTGATAATATTGATCCAAGAGAATACTATATAAATGTAGAAGATAGAGAATTAATCGATAAATGGTTAATATCTAAATTAAATAAATTAGTTAAAAATGTAAGAGATGCCTATGAAGAATATGATTTAAATAAAGTTGCTAAATTAATAGTACCATTCTTAAATGATGATTTTTCAAACTGGTATATTAGAAGTAATAGAAGAAGATTCTGGGATTCAGAACTTACAGAAAGTAAAAAAGCAGTTTATTTAACAACATATGAAACATTACTTACATTATGTAAGTTATGTGCGCCACTTACACCATTCTTAACAGAAGAGATTTATACTAAGTTAACAAATGAAGAATCAGTTCATTTAAGTGATTTCCCAACTCCAAATATGGACCTTGTAAATGAAGGTGCAGAAGAGAGAATGGACTTAGTAAGAGATGTATGTTCATTAGGAAGATTTGCAAGAGAAGAAGTAAATATAAAGGTTCGTCAACCAATTAGTAAATTAATGTTACCAAAGAGTGATGAGATAATAATTGGAGATTTATTACCAGTAATAAAAGAAGAATTAAATGTAAAAGAAGTAGAGTTTAAAGAAGATATGACAGACTACTTAGAGTATGTTGTAAAACCTAACTTTAAAGTACTAGGTAAGACATTAGGACCAAAAGTAAAAGAATTACAAGAAATACTTACAAAACTTACAAGTAAAGAGATTTCTTTAATTAATGAAGAAGGACTTACAGTTAAATTAGCAGGAGAAGACTTTAAGATTACTAGTGAAATGGTATTGATTTCATTAAAACAAAAAGAAGGATATACATCTAGTAGTAATAATCGTACTTGTGTAGTACTTGATACAGAACTTACTAAAGAATTAATATTAGAAGGTCTTGCTCGTGAATTTGTACGTAAAGTACAAAGTTTAAGAAAAGAAGCAGACTTTGTAATTACAGATCATATTAAAGTATATTATAATGGAACAGAAGCAATAGATGAGATGCTTAATATGTATAAAGATTATGTAATGGGTGAAGTATTAGGTGATGAATTAATTAAAGATATTAGTTTAACTGAGAAGTTTGAGTTAAATGATGAAGAAGCCGCTATTAAGGTAGAAAGAGTTTAAGATTAAACTCTTTTTCCTTGTAGAGAGAAGTTAATTATAGTAAAATTAGTATGAGAAAGGGTGTTGGATGTGAAAAATGAAGAGTTTATAGAATTACGTAATAAGTTTTTGTTAGGAGTTTTAGTAGCTTTAGTGGTAACTGTACCATTTTTACTTTTCTTTGTTAATAGATATTTAGGTAGTAGATCTAGTATAATTGAGGCTTATAATAATAAAAAGACTTTTACAGTATTAGTATATAAGTCTAGTGACTGTGACTATTGTAGTACAATTAAGAGTAGACTTAAGGATTTAGATATTTATTATTTAGAGTATGATTTAGATAAGCCAAAGGATAAAGAAAGAACATTTAAAAAGTTTGGTTTTAGTGAGAAAAGTTTAGTAGTACCGGCACTTATATATGTAAAAGATGGAGAAAGTGTAGTTAGGACTTTTGATATAAAAGATGAGGCTATGATTGATGAGTTTATTAAGTATAGTAAAACGGCTTAGGAGAGTGATAAGATGAGTAAGGGTGTAGCAATAGTAACCGGTAGTAATAGGGGAATTGGAAGAAGTACAATAGAAGAGTTTGCTAAAGCGGGATTAGATGTAGTTATTAATTATTGTCATCATGAAGATGAGGCTTTGGGGTTAGAAAAGTATATTAGAGATAATTATGATGTTGATGTAATGGTAGTTAAATGTGATGTTTCAAAAGAAGAAGAAGTAGAAGAGATGGTTAATAATGTAGTTGATTATTTTGGAAGAATTGATATTTTAGTTAATAATGCTAGTGTATGTAGAGACAGTTTGCTTTTAGATAAGTCAATTAAAGAGTTTAGAAGAGTATTAGATGTTAATTTAATTGGTACTTATTTATGTAGTAAGTATGTTGGTAGAGTAATGATGGAGAATAAAAAAGGTAAAATTATTAATATTTCTTCAACTAATGCGATTGATACTTATTATCCAGAAAGTTGTGATTATGATGCTTCTAAAGCAGGAGTTATTTCTTTAACACATAATTTAGCTAGAGAGTTTGCTCCATTTATTTATGTTAATTGTGTTTGTCCAGGATGGGTTAAAACTGATATGAATAAAGATTTATCAATGGATCAGATTAATGAAGAGAAGAAGAAAATATTATTAGGTAGGTTTGCAGAAGCTGATGAGATTGCAAAAGTAGTTTTGTTTTTAGCAAGTTCTAAGGCTAATTATATAAATGATTCTATAATTAGAGTTGATGGTGGTAAGTATAATAATTAGGAGGTTTTTATGTATAGTAATTTAGGTATTTTAGAAGATGTTTTAAAATTAGTTAATAAGTGTGAAAAGGATTGTAGTGAACAATTTAAGGAAATAGACGATGCTTGTTGTTTTAATAGTTTAAAAGTACTTGCTAGTTTTCATAGAAATAAGATTAGTGAAGTTCATTTTAATGGTACTACTGGGTATGGTTATAATGATTTGGGTAGAGATATTATAGAAGATGTATTTAAAGATGTTTTGGGTTGTGAAGATGCTTTAGTTAGAGGACAATTTATATCTGGTACACATGCTTTAACTGTTTGTTTCTTTGGATTATTAAGACCAGGGGATTTATTACTTAGTATTGCTGGTAAACCATATGATACTTTGGATGAGGTTATTGGTATTAGAGAGAATCCTAGTTCTTTAAAGAGTTTTGGTGTTAAGTATGAACAAATTGACTTAGTTAATGATGATTTTGATTATGAGAAGATTAGTGAGTTTATTAAGAATAATAAAGTTAGGGTAGTAGAGATTCAAAGAAGTAAGGGATATTCTACTAGAAAGAGTTTATCTTTAGAAAAGTTAGGTAAGGTTATTAAGTTAATTAAAAATATTGATAAAGATGTAATTATTATGGTTGATAATTGTTATTGTGAATTTGTTAGTGAGACTGAACCTTCTAGTGTAGGTGCTGATATATTTGTTGGTTCTTTAATTAAGAATTTAGGTGGAGGTATTGCTTCTAATGGAGCTTATATTGCTGGTAGACGTGATTTAGTTAGTCTTTGTGCGGAGAGATTGACTGTTCCTGGATGTGGGAAAGAAGTTGGACCTAGTATGAATATGAATAAACAGTTTTTACAAGGATTATATATGGCTCCTAGTGTAGTTGCATCTTCATTAAAGACTGCTGTTCTTACAAGTAGAGTTATGAGTGAGTTAGGGTATGATGTTGAACCTAAATATAATGATGAGAGAGTAGATATTGTACAAAATATTATATTTAGAGATCCTGATAAGTTAATTGAGTTTACGAGAGGTATACAAGAAGCTTCAGCAATTGATTCTAATGCAGTAGTTGAACCTAGTGATATGCCTGGATATGACAGTCAAGTTATTATGGCGTCTGGATCATTTACACAAGGTTCATCAATAGAACTTTCTTGTGATGGACCGGTAAGAGAGCCATATATTGCTTATATGCAAGGGGGACTTACTTATCAATATGGTAAGTTAGGATTAATGAGAGCTGTTAGTAAGCTTATGGAATGTGATAAAAAGTAGTTTTTATAAAGTATGAAAGTTAAATTCAAATTCTATAAGTGATGTGTAGATTTATTTTAAATATAAGGAATATGGAATATTTTTCATATTCTTTTTTTATATTCATATAATTTATTAGAATAAGGAGGAATTCATGTTATGAGTAAACAAAGTCTATGGTTTTTAACATTATTTAGTTTAATACTAGTACTTAGTGTATATTATATTACAATGCCTAATGATCTATTGGTGTCAAATAAAAATAGTGATAAAAAAGTAGAAGAGAAAAATAATAAGACTACGAAGATAGAAGAGACTTCATCATTAGTTGCGATGAGAGTTAGTTTAGAAGAAGAAAGACAAAATGAGATGGATGTTTTACAAGAGTTATTAACAAATGATAAGAGTACATCAGAAGAGAAGAATAATGCTTATGAACAACTTAAATATTTAAATGAATTACAAGGTAAGGAAGAAGCTATAGAAAAAGAGATAAAGAAAACATATAATAATAATTGTTTTGTTAAGATAGATAATAGTAATGCTAATGTAGTTTGTATTGCTTCTAAACATGATAGTACTTTGGCTAATAATATTATGAGATTAGTACAGAAGTCTTATAAAAATAAAATGTTTACGACTGTTAAATTTCAAAAGAGTTAATTAGGTAAATACATACAACAAATAAGAGTTTTTTCATACAATACTCTAGGTGAAGTAAAAATGGCTAGTACAATATTAACGGCTAGAGAAAAGTCAGTCTTTGAGCTTTTAATAATTAATAAAAGTACTAAAGAAATAGCTAAGGAACTTGGTATTAGTGAGAAAACAGTTAGAAATCATATTTCTAATGTAATGCAAAAGTTGGGTGTTAATGGTAGAGCTGGTGCTGTTGTTGAATTATTAAAACTTAAAGAATTATCATTATAGCGTGCTAAATAGGCACGTTTTTTCATATACTTTTTTAGGTGATATTTGTGCTTAGAACTAAGGCTATAAGAAAGATATTTTTAACTACTTTGACAGTTTTTATTTTACTTACTGTCTTTACTATTACTAATTATAATAATGATAATGATAATGTCTTAAGAACTAATTTAGAAATAGAAGATATAGCAGGACTTAAGACTAATGTTATTTATTTACTTAATGATGAAGGTTTGTTAGTACAAGATAGAGTATTATTAGATGGATCTAGTGTTGAAGAGAAAATAGAAAAATTACTTATAAATTTAATAGAGGGAAGTACTTGTAGTTTTGCTGACGGATTAAGTAAAGTTATACCTAAGGGAACAATTATTAAGAATGTTATGGTTGGAAATAAGTATGTAACAATAGATTTTTCTAAAGAATTACTTAATGTTAGTGAGGATAAAGAAAAAAGTATGATTACAGCAATTGTATATAGTGTAATGGATTTAGATGATTTCTTGGGAGTTAGTATTTTAGTAGAGGGAAAGAGTTTAGAAGAGTATCCTAATTCAAAAGAGAAAATTAATAAGATATTAGATAAGAGTATTGGTATAAATAAGAATTATGATATTACATCGTTTAATAATATTAATAAAGTAGTTATATATTATTTAGAAAATATTAATGATAATTTGTATTATGTACCAGTTACTAAGTATGTAAATGATGATAGAGAGAAAGTTAATATTATAGTTGAAGAGTTAGCAAGTAGTTATATATATGAAAGTAATTTGATGAGTTTTTTAAATAGTAATGTCTCTTTGCTAGAGTACGAAGAGAAAGAGAACATTATGTCTTTAAATTTTAATGATTATTTATTTGATGGAAATGATAAAGTTTTAGAAGAAGTTTTATATAGTATTGCTTATTCTGTTTTTGATAATTATGATGTTTCGATGGTTAGTTTTGAAGTTAATGGAGAAATTATTGATCATATTGATAAAAATAACAAGTAATAGTTGGTTTAATTAGAATGTTAGGTTATAATAAGTAATTACTGGAGGTCTATATGGAGAAGGTATTTGATAAGAATGATAAATTTGGAACGATTAATAGTATTAGACAACTTCTAATTGAAGAGTTAAAGGATTATGAAGGAGAACCAATAAAGCTTGATTTGAATGGGATTTCAGGAATAGATGGTTTAGAGAGTTTGATATTTAAAGATTATGTTGATAGTAATAAGAAGAATGTTAAGATTATTGCTTTTTCTTATGATGTTTTAAGGAAACTTGATTTATCTAATGTATCATTTGATGGAGTAGCAATTGATAATTATGATTTTACTGGATTAACAGGAGTTAAGATTAATCCAGAAAAAGTTCAGGGAAAAGATTTAATTAATTGTATATTTAATGGAGTTGAGTTTATTGGTGAATTTAAAGGGTGTAGAATTTCTAGATGTGATTTTACAGGTAGTAAGGGAGCAGTTATTGATCCTTATATGCGAGTAATGAGTGATTGTAAGTTTAGTGGAGTTATATTTTTGGATAATTGGGTTGGTACTGATGTTTCTAGATGTGATTTTACGGGTAGTACTACTTTAATGACCGCTCCTAGAGATATTGATATGACTTGTACTAAGTTACAAGATGTTAAATTTGCTTGTAAGATTCAAAACTGTAGAATCGATAAATGTGATTTTAGGGGTAGTGAAGAAGCTGTTATTTTTCCGGAAGAATGGAAGGAAAAGTCAGCATTTGGAACTAATTTTGAAGGAGTTACATTTAGAAATGGTTGGTTTGATGGTTGGGATATAAGAAGTGCTAGTTTTAAAAATAGTGTTGGGGCTTTAATTGATTTAGATATGATCGAAGATAAAGATGTAAGTAATACAGATTTAACAGATGCTTATTTTGGACCAGTTGGAGAAAATATAAAAATTAATAATACAGTTTGTAATGGAATGAGTTTAGAAGAGTATCTTGTAAGTAAAGAGGTCAAAGAAGGAGCTTATGTTAAAGTAAAGAGCGTTTTAGAACAAGCTAAAAATAAATAGAGAGACGTGTTATAAGCACGTTTTTTTGTTATTTCTTATTATTTCCTTTGATTTTAAGAGACTTTAAGGTATAATAAATAATTACTAGGGAGTAGAGTTTTTATAAGAGACTTGTTATTCTCATAAAAAAGGTAAAAGGCGTTGTTGATTATAATAGAATGGAGTGATAAGATGGAGTTTTTGAACAAGGAAACAGTAAAAAAAGAGAGAATTAAAAGAATAAGAGAATATTTAACATCTAAGTTAGAAAAGTATGAAGGAGAACCAATAAAGTTAGATGTTGATAATTTAGAAAAAATTTTATTTTATGAGTCTACTAATGGAAAAAGATTTGCAATAGATAGAAAAATTGCTAGAAAGATTGATATGTCAGATGTATGTTTTGATGGTATGAATGTGTGTGGTTTTAATTTTACAGGATTTAAGGGAGTTAAAATTAATCCTAATAGAGTGTACGAAAGAAAATTTTCAGATACTAATCTTGCAGGAGTAGAATTTACAGAAGAGTTTAATAATTGTTCGCTAAATGATGTTTCATTTGCTGGTAGTAAAGGAGCATTTATAAATCCTAGAAAAAATACTATTCTTAGAAGTAACGTTTTTACTGATGTTATGTTTATGGGAGCAATAACTTCTGCAGATATTACATATTGTAATTTTGCTGGTAGTAAGAATGCGGTTATAAGTTTAAATGTACCTGGTGTTCAACAACCAATAAATGTTCTTTATGGAGCAACATTAACAGATGCTACTATAGTGGGATCTTTTGATGGTTGTTCTATTAGGGGAGTAAACTTTAAAGGGGCAAAAAATGAAAATGGAGAGAATATTAGGATTAATCTTAATAAATTAGCTTCAAGCGATTTATCTAATTGTGTTTTTGATGGAGTTGAGTTTACAGGGCCATCTAAACATTTTACAATTATGACAGGAGCAGATTTTACGGGAAGTAAAGGATTTAAAATAAGAACACATTTATTAACTGAAGGTAGTTTAAATCATGCTAAATTGAGTGGAGTTACTTTTGATTGTGCAGCTATAGGAGGCATTCGTTTGGAAAAAATAGTTGGAGCAGATTTTACAGGTAGTAAGGGTGCTTGCATTTGGTCAGTATTTAATGAAAAAGATCCTGTGTTAGACATAAAAAGAACAGAACTTGTAAATTGTAATTTAACAGATGCTTATTTTCCTGAGAGTTATTCTTTAAACTATATTTTGAGATCTTTTAGAGGTCTTGATACTTGTACTTATAAGGGTATTGGTTTTGATGAGGCTGTAAAGACTTGTCAAAATGAAGAACGCGAGACGTTAGGAAAAGTTTATACTAAGATTGATAATGCTATTAAAAAGGCAGAATAAGGAGATAAAACTTAATGAGAATTGTACGTACTAATCAAGACAGAGATAGAAGTAGAATATATAATATAAGAAAATATTTGATAAAAAAATTAAAGTCATATGATGGGATTGTTAGTTTTGATGAATTTACTAAAGATGAGTTGAATGAGATTTTATTCGATTATTGTAACAATGGTAGATCAAAAAGATTTGCTTTACCTAGAGATATTTATAAAAAGATTGATATGTCTAATGTTAGTTTTGATAATTTTGAAGCAGTAAACTTTGATTTTAGTGATTTAGTTGGTGTTAGAATAAATCCAAATAACTTGTATTTGTTAGAGATTAAAAATGTTGATTTTTCTAATGTTACATTTTTAGATGAATTTAGAAATTGTACAATAATAAAGACAAATTTTCAGGGAAATGCTGGAACAATAATTGATGGTAAACATGTTGAGGGAGCTATTTTTGCTGGAGGAATGCGATATGGTGGAGAAAATGAATTTGCAGATGTTACCTTCACCGAACCAATAAATAACGTTATAAATGGTTCGATTTCAGGAACTGATTTTACAGGTAGTAAAGGCGCGGTTATTGAACTTGGTCTTGGTAAAGTTAATATACTTAAAGATTGTTATTTAAAGGATGCAACACTTTCAGGTACTTTTAGAAATTGTTACATAGAGGGTGCTAATTTTACAGGAGCACACGGTAGCAATGGAGGAAGAGTAAGAATTAATCCTAATATTCTTGCGTTTGGACATTTAGAACAAAGATATGTAAGAGTTTTAGATGGCTGTTGTTTTGATGGAGTTGAATTTATAGAAGATACTACATCTCATGGTTGGTTTAGTATCTATAATACGGACTTTTCAGGTAGTAAGGGATTTGTAATATCTCCATATAATGTTTTTAAAAGAAATTATGAAGCAAGTGTATTTAAGGGAGTTAAATTTACAACTGATCCTATTACAGATGCCAATTTAACAGAAGCAAACTTCGAAGGTAGTGAAGGAGCTATAATAGAAGGACCACAAGCAAGTATAGCTCTAGCAAATTTAACAGACGTTTCTTTAAAATTTGCTGATCCATTTGAATTTTGTTTTTCACTTCGAGGAGCTCAAACTGCAACTTGTGAAGGTAGAAGTTTCCTTGATGTATTTAATGATGCAGTTGCTAATTTTTCGAAGAATGAACCAACGAAAGTTTATACTAAAATAGATAGAGCTATTAATAAAGATAAAAAATAATTTTGGAGGTATGGTTGAATGAAAATTGCCATTGGTGAAGATAAGAAAAGAAAAATAATAATTGAAAAAGTAAGAAAAGAGTTAGTACAAGCAGTAGAAAAGCAAAGAAATATTGTTAAGTTGGATAATTTTACGGCTGATGAGCTAAATGAGGTTTTGTTTGATCGTTTGACATGTGATAGACAAGGAAAACAATTTGCTTTACCAATAGAAATATTAAGAAAGATTGATATGTCTAATGTAAACTTTGCTGACTTTTATGCTGATAAAGTTGATTTTAGAGGAATGACCGGTGTTAAAATTGATCCTAATAAATTATATGAAAAAAATATTCGTGGATGTAATTTTTCAGGGGTTACCTTTTTAGATAAGTTTTCAGGAGGATATATAGATGATTGTAATTTTACAGGAAGTAAGAATGCAGTTATTTTAAATACTGTTAAACTTGGCGGAGGAAATAATTTTGGTGACGTTACTTTTGAAGGAACAATTACAAAAGGAAATATTGCTGGATCTAATTTTTCTGGTAGTAAAGGAGCAGTTATAGAAGTTGGTCCTGGTAAGATTACATCAGTTATAGATTGTCGTTTGAAAGATGCGAAAATAAAGGGAACTTTTTTAGATTGCTATATAGCAGGAGCTGATTTTACTGGAGCTTGTACTGAGGCTGGTGGTAAGATAAAAATTGATCCAAATGATTTGGCTTTTTCTTCCTTTAATGGAGTGTATGTGTATAATTTTGAGAGTAATAATTCTGCTGGTATAGACCTTGTTAAAAATGTTAGTGGATGTAAATTTGATGGAGTAAAATTTACTTATGATTTTGGACCAATATATGATTTTGCAATTGCAGGAGCAGATTTTACGGGAAGTGAAGGGGCGTTTTTCTTTCCTAAGGCGATTTTAAAAAATGATTATCATGGAGCTAAACTAAATGGTGTTAGATTTCCTACTGATTTTTTAATTACTGGAGCTAATTTAGAAGGGACAAGTTTTAAAGGTAGTGTTGGTGCTGTTATTTCTGGATTACAAAAATCTGTTGAGAATGCAGATTTAACAGATGCGGCTGTAAGATTTAATAATCCTCAAGAAATGTTACAAATGGAGGGAGTTAAATCAGCAAGATATGGTAATAGAGCATTTACCGATGTATTTAAGGAATCTATTTCTAAAGAGTTTGATGAGCCAACAAAGCTTTTAATTAAGAAAATTAATGATGCGGTTACTGCTTCTGATAAATAATCGATTTATATAAAGTGAAATATAGGATGTGTAGTTTTATGAGACTTGCTATTGATGAGGGTAAGAAAAGAAAAATAATAATTGAAAAAGTAAGAAAAGAATTGATAGAAGTATTAGGAAAACAAGACAAGGTTGTTAAATTAGAAGGTTTTAGTACAGAAGAATTAAATGAACTTTTATTTAATTATGTAGAAGAGGGAGATACTAAAAAGAAGATCTTTGCATTACCGAATTCAATTTTGCAAAAGATTGATATGTCTAATGTAAGTTTTAATAATTTTTATGCCAAAAATATTGATTTTGGTCAATTTACTGGTGTTAGAATTGATCCTAATAAACTATATAATAAAAGTTGTTTCTATACTTCTTTTGCTGGTGTTACATTTTTAAATGGTTTTAGATCTGGTTATATAGAAGGATGTAATTTTACGGGAAGTAAGAATGCGGTTATAGGTGATCGTATTAAAACTCGTTTGAATCGTTGCAATGGTGTTCTAGAGGCTGAAAATTCATCTATTGGTAAGGATGTTGCACTTGGTGAGAAAAATGTATTTAAAGATGTTACATTTGAATCTCCAATTACGAAAGGTAATATTGTTAGCTCTGATTTTACTGGTAGTAAAGATGCTGTTATTGAACTTGGGCCTGATAGAATTTCATCAATTGTAGATTGTCGTTTAAAAGATGCGACATTAAAAGGAAACTTAATAGGTTGTATTATCCAAGGAACAGACTTTAGAGGAGCTAATATTGATAATGGAAAAATAGAACTTTATCCTGACAAGCTTGGTGTAGGCTCTATTTATGAGTCTGATGTAATAGACTTTTCAGATTGTCATTTTGCTGGAGTAAAATTTATGAGACCTATTGGCGGTAAGAATGTATATAAAATTAAAGGAGCAGACTTTACGGGCAGCGAAGGAGTAATTATTCATCCTTCGGTTATTAGTAAATATGATTATAGTAATTGTAAGTTAGCCGGAGTTAGTTTTATTCCAGGTACTAGTATAAGTGATGCTAACTTGAATGGTACAGACTTCACAGGTAGTGTTGGGGCAGTTATTAGTAGTAGTCAAAGATCAATTGTAGATGCTAATTTAACTGATGCATCTGTTAAATTTGTTGATCCTGATGATTTTTTTGCTATACCTGGTATTAATTCAGCAACTTATAATGGTAAAAAGTTTAAAACTGTATTTAAAGAGACAATTTCTAAAGACTTTGATGATTCAATAAAGACTTATACAAAGAAGATTAATGCAGCTATAGTTAAGGCTTCTGAATAATATTGTTTATGTTTAAAAATATCTATAAATAAAGCTTGAATTTAACTGATAAATGGAAAAAAGTAATAAAATCACTTGCAAGAGTGAGATTTTTATTGTATAATTCTATTTGTCAGTTGATTATGTCTGCGTAGCTCAGCTGGATAGAGCAATCGCCTTCTAAGCGATCGGTCAGGCGTTCGAGTCGCCTCGCGGACACCATTTATGAAATTAAGTCTTCAATTTGAAGACTTTTTTTGACAATTACTAGTAAATTACTTGTTTACAGATGAAAATTATGATATTATATTTCTTGGAAAGTACAAGAAGTATTTGTCTCTCAATCATATATAAATATTTTCTTTTGAGGTATGTATGTACCACAATAATCTTTCTAAAGAAGAAACAAAGAAATTTGTTTCTTTTTTTGTGGGATCTTGGAATTTTTTTCGAATAATATAATAGGAGGTGCTTGAGAAGAGTCGTTATGAAGATTGTGTTACAAGATGGTATAAAAGATTGTGGTATTTGTTCTTTACTTTCAGTTATTAGATATTATGGAGGAGAAGTATCAAAAGAATTTTTAAGGGAAATTACAAATACTAATAAATCTGGAGTATCGGCTTATAATTTAGTTGAAGGAGCAAAAAGTATTGGCTTTGAAGCAATGGGTGTTAAGGGAGACTTGTCAAAAATAGAAAAAAATAACTTACCTTGTCTTGCTCATCTAGTTGTTAATAAAAGCTATAAACACTTTGTAGTTATATATGATATTAACTATAATACTAATAAAGTAATAGTTATGGATCCTGCTAAAGGTAAACGAGTGTTTACGATAGGAGAATTTAAATTATTAGCTACAGGTAATTATATATTTTTGAAACCAATAAAACCTTTACCTATATTTAATAGAGTTAAATTTTTAAAGAAAATATTAAGAGAATTTATTAATAGAAAGGGCAAATTTATAGGACTTATTGTTGTACTTACTATTTGCTACTTTATATTGCAGATAGTAACAGCTTTTCATTTTAAATATTTATTAGAGTTTTCTATTAATTATAAGATTAGTAATAATATTTTATTTCTTAGTTTATATATTTTAATATTATATTTCTTTAGAGAGATTAGTAGTTTATTTAGAGATATATTACTTACTAAGATGCTTAATACTTTGGATTTAGAAATTACTTTAGTAACATTTAGACATCTTCTCTTACTTCCGTATTTATATTTTAAAAATCGTACTACTGGGGAGGTTATTTCAAGACTTAGAGATTTAAATATTATAAAGAGTTTTGTAGGGCAGATGATGTTAGGAGCCTTTTCTGATATGTTAGGCTTTATAGTATTTGGGTATTTGTTATTTAAACTTAATAAGAGACTTTTTAAGTATATAGTATTTACTTGTATTATTCTTTTTATCTTACAGAGTTGTTTTAATTACTTTAAGAAGAAAATGTTAAGAAAAGTAAATAGTAGTAATGATGTAGTTAATTCATATTTAGTAGAAGCTATTTCTAATATTGAAACTATAAAGGGTAATCATCAAGAAAAGAGATTTATTGATAAGTTTAGAATTAAGTATCAAGACTTTTTAGAGAAGAGTTATTCTTTTAATAGAAATCAGGAGTTATATAGTTTTTTTAAGAGAATTAATAATAATATTTTGATGGTTATTATATTAGGTTTGGGAAGTTATTTAGTTGTTAGAGATGAGATGTCTTTGGGACAACTATTTGTTTATCAGAATATTTTTAATTACTTTATATTTTGTTTTAGTAATTTATTAAACTTAGAAGGGTTATATCAAGAGTTTAGTATTACTATGAGGCGAGTTGAGGATTTGTTTACAATTAGAGATGAGAATTTTAAGGGAGGACATTATTATTCTTTATATAGGCTTAAAGGTGATATTGAGATTAGTAACCTTAGTTATAATTTTGGAGATAAGAATTTATTTAGTGATGTTTCTTTTAAGGTTTTACAGGGAGAGAAGATTTTATTAGTAGGTGAGTCTGGGACAGGAAAGAGTACATTAGTTAAGATGTTACTTAGATATATTAATGTTTCATATGGGTATATAAAAATAGATAATATTGATATTAATCATTATCATTTGGATACTATTAGAAATAATATTACTTATATTAGTAATAATGATACGTTATTCAGAGATACAATTTATAATAATATTGTTTTAAATAAGAGAGTTGATAAGGAAAAGTTTAAGAGTATTACTGAAATAACTAGGGTTGATGAGATAGTTAAAAATAGGGAGTTAGGATATCAAGAAATAGTAGAAGAGAATGGTTTTAATTTTAGTTCTGGAGAAAGACAGAGAATAATTTTAGCGAGGGCTTTAGTAAGAGATAGTGATATTTATATTTTTGATGAAGCTTTTAGTCAGATAGATATTGATAAGACTCGGAAGATACTTGAAGGTGTTTTAGAGTTTTTGAATGATAAGACTGTTATTGTGATAAGTCATAGAAATAACTTTTATAAGTTATTTGGGCGAGTTTTAAAATTAGAGAATGGTAAGGTTTATGAAATTAGTGAATTATGAGAAGAATAAGTTTATTGCTTTTTTAGTGGTTTTATTATTTGTTTTGTTAATAGGACTTGGATTTTATACTTGGTTTAAGAGAATTAATAGTTATGTAATATTAGAAGGAAGAGTTAGGAAGAGTCATTATATTGAGTTGATGATTGATAGTAGGAAGCTTGATATTTTATATAAGAATAGATCAGTTTATATAGATGATAAAAAATATAAATTTAGTATTTCTGATATTACTAAGGATGTACTTACAAATAAAAAAACTAAATATAGTTTAGTTTTGATTGAGGTTAAGTATGAAGGTTATGATAATGATTATTTACGTTTAGTTTTTAATGATAAGAAAATTAGTTTGAGTGAAATATTTAAAATTATATGGGAAGGTGATTGATATAGAGTGTGTTAATAATAATGATTTAAAAAAAATAACAGGAGGAATATCTGCTCTTGGAATGATTGGAATAGCGGCTTTAATAATATTCATTTCAGGAGTGATAGAAGGAATTACTAATCCAGGGGGGTGTG
>ENA-OURS01000807-OURS01000807.1-human-gut-metagenome-genome-assembly--contig:-NODE-807-length-32695-cov-9.625858_pt1 | contig 32695 bp, 43 predicted proteins | sample MGYA00242109_ERZ509010 | MGnify/ENA primary metagenome ERZ509010 (study PRJEB26280, sample SAMEA2338774) | human gut metagenome | biome: human gut; feature: human-associated habitat; material: faeces... | reverse complement strand
GCGGTGCGCAAAAATCTCTCGCTGCCGGTCACATCATGAGTTTTCAGATACACCCTAAAATAAAGCAGAAAGCAGGATTTCCCTTACAATGGAAATCCTGCCTAATTTAATAGTAACAAAACAACACATTATTCACTTAGCGCCTTTATATATTTATGATAATCATCCGCAAGGATTTTGTCAATGCAGCATTTTGGAAAAATATGAGCAAATACTTTTTGTGCATTATTCTGCATTATTTGTTCCTAGCTGCATGAAAAATGGTTCGTTCTTACGCATGAGTTTTAGAGATCGAATGGCTTCCGCGACGGATTGCAAAAAGTCTGCCAGTGAGAACCAAAGCTGGACGGCTACGTTCTAAATGTTCTCGTCATTCAAAGATCCAAAAGTTTAATATTGTGCGTCAGCACATCCGTATATGACAGCGTATACCGCTTTGCCTGCCCGGAGGAGTTTTCTTCAATTTGAAAGATATGAGCATAGACCCCTGTGATCTCCACCGGGACATTACTCAAATGGAGCTTTGGCTGGGCGATGGAAACATTGATGCGGATTTTCGGATCACTTCGGTATCGCTCCGAAATGCGCCGCCGGATCTGTTCAAGCCCATAGATTTCACTCATTATATCCACGCTTTCTATCACAAACCCGCCTGACTTCCATCGGGCGGGTTTGGCGTTAGTTGAAGTATTCGCTTACGTCAGCTTTGTCGTTATACTGCTTGCGGACGCGGACCAGCACAGAGCCGTCGGCCTGCTCGGTTTCCTCGGTGATCTGATACCGGGTGCGGCTTCTGTCCATCGTCGCCTTGTAGCGGCTCACTTCGTCGTGGTTGACCTTGAGCTGCTGCTCACGGGTCAGACCGCAATCGCCCTTCTGTGCAAACACCAGTGTTTGCAGGATGCACGCTGCCTTTACGCGTTTCATTGATTTCACCTCCCTCAGCCTCCGCCCGGTCAGAACGGATGCTTTTTTCAGAGAGATGATCAGTGAACAAACAGCCTGTGTGCGCCAGTCTGCCGCCAACGCCCACTGCACTGGATGCACTCCCGTGATACCTTTGTATGGCTTTATTTTATCAAATTCGAAACTCGATTTCAAACGAATTTTTTAGAAAATGTCATCTCAATGCAGCTCCGCGATGATGTCCACGCACTTGTCGATGCCGATGACGCCGCTGTCCAGCGTCAGGTGGTAGTTCTGGGCGTGGCCCCATTTCATATTGGTGTAGAAGCGATGATACGCGGCGCGGCGCTTGTCCTTGTCACGCAAACGTTCCTCCGGGGACTGCTCCCGCTCACCGTAGACCTCCACGATGCGCTTGGCGCGGAACGCCATGTCCGCATGGATAAAGACCTTCAGGCAGTCCGCCGTGTCCCGCAAAATATAGTCCGCGCAGCGGCCCACGATGACGCAGGGCCCTTTTGCGGCAAGGTCTGTAATGACCTTGTACTGCCGCTCCCACAGGATATCCTCGTTGGTGGGGCCGAACATCCGGTTAGAGAAAGCGTTCGAGAGGAAACCGCCGGGAGCGTACTCTCCCGCCTCCTTCACATAGTCCGGCGCGAAGCCGGTCTCCTTCGTCATTTCCTGAATGATCTCCGCGTCATAGCAGGGGATGCCCAGCTTTTCCGCTACCTTTTTGCCGATGGTGCGTCCGCCGCTGCCAAACTCGCGGCTGATGGTAATGACTCTGTTTTTCATGCGTTCTGTACTCCTTCACATTCAATTCCTGATAGGTTTTCACGATGATGATCTCCGAGATGATAAAGGTCAGAATATCCGACACCGGCATGGAATACAGCACGCCGTCCAGGCCGAAGAACACCGGCAGCAGCAGAGCAAAGCCCACGCCGAACACCACCTCACGGAACATGGACAGCAGCGTGGAGGCCAGCGCCTTACCGACTGCCTGCAAAAAGATGAAACACGCCTTGTTGACGCAGGCGAGAATCATCATGCAGAGATACGTGCGGAACGCCTTAATAGCAAAGTCCGTATAGTAACCGCTCTCATTGGCTGCACCGAAAATGGCGATGAGCTGACGGGGAAAGCCCTCCGCCAGCACAAGCGCCACCGCGCCCACCAGCGCCTCGGCCACCAGCAGCTTGGTGAACAGCTCCCGAACACGCAGTTTCTTCTCCGCACCCATGTTGTAGCCCACGATGGGGATGCAGCCTGCCGCCATGCCCACTACGATGGAAATGACGATCTGGAAGAACTTCATCACGATGCCCACCACCGCCATGGGGATCTGCGCGTACTGCTCCTGCCCGAACACCGCGTCCAGCGCACCGTATTTGCGGAGCATATTGTTGATGGCCGCCATAGCCGCCACCAGACTGATCTGCGAAAGAAAACTGGTGATACCTAGCGTCAGCATCCGTCCGCAGATACTTCCCCGCAGGGCATAATCGCCGGATGCAGGCTTGATGATCTTCATATGTAGCAGATACCACACGGCAAGTGCTGCCGTTGCCACCTGACCGATGACCGTGGCAACGGCTGCGCCCATCATGCCCCATTTGCAGATAAAGATGAAGATAGGGTCAAGAATAATGTTGATGACCGCGCCCACCAGCGTGGAGATCATGGCAAACTTGGGATTTCCGTCCGCACGAATGATAGGGTTCATAGCCTGACCAAACATATAGAACGGGATGCCCATGGTGATGTAGAAGAAGTATTCCTGCGAGTGGTGGAAGGTCTCCTCATTCACCGTGCCGCCGAACATGGCGATGATGCTGTTTGCAAAAATGAGGTATACCGCCGTCAGAGCAAGACTGCTGGCAACCGATAACACAACAGCGTTGCCAACGCTGCGCTTGGCCGTATCCACCTCGTTTCTGCCCAGCGCCATGCTGACGAAGGCACAGCAGCCGTCGCCCACCATGACGGCGATGGCCAGCGCCACCACCGTCAGCGGGAACACCACCGTATTGGCGGCGTTGCCGTAGGAGCCGAGGTAGCTGGCGTTGGCGATGAAGATCTGGTCTACGATGTTGTAAAGTGCGCCCACCAGCAGCGAGATGATGCAGGGGATGGCGTACTGGCGCATGAGCTTACCGATACGCTCCGTCCCCAAAAACTGATTTCCGGTTTCCATATAATTCACCTTTCTTTCAAAAATAAAAAATGCGTAAGTCCCAATACATCCGGACTTACGCATTTCTGCTACACGATTTGCCTATGAAATTTTCTTCCATTTTTCATCTTTCACCCACCTTTACACAAAAAGCGTGTGGCTGCTCTGCAACTGGATTTACGCAGAAACGCCACACGCTGTACGCCTATTATAGCAGAGGCAAATTGGGATTTCAAATGATTTTTTTCACATCCGATGCCGCTTTTTATTCCATATTATTTCGAGAAGACTGCTGCGATGTGATGCCGCACAACAATGCTTTCTCGATCATGTCCACCTTCTGAGGCCGTCCCATCAGCCGATAGTATTTGCACCATCACTGCGGCGATTGCAGCGGGATGACTTCTGTCCCAAGCGGCATTTTCTCCACGATCTGTTCTTCACGCAGAGAACAATCATAGAACGTTCCCTCATGCACGATGGCAAAGCCTGCCATGACATCGACCTCGATCGATTCTATGAGGAATTCCATAAAGCTCTTCGTCCGGTACATGGGATTCGGCACGGGGTCAGATGGGCGGAGCTCGCCTATTTCCAATAAAATCGTGCGGACACATTCGGCGTCATGGTCAGCAACCATTAAATCAATATCGTGGAACGCAGAGGTGATGCCCTTGAAGTACAGCAGCATCGACGCGCCCAAGGCCCACTGCACATGGGCAGATTCGCGTATCCGCTTCATGTCTGCCACCCGATATGCTCATTCTATCAAAAAACACAGAATAATCAAGTTCCCCGGCGAGCGCGGGCAGCTCATCCGCCCGGACACCTTCACCAAGCGGCTGCGGAAGCTCTATGCCAGCCCTCCACCACGCTGGACATCTGCACCCACGCCTTCGACAAGAACAAAAAGGCCGCCAGCGCAAAGCTGCAAGAAGGACTGGATATTTGATTTTAACGAAAAGTGAGAGTACATATTAAGTACCCTCACCTTTTGTTTTCATGATTTATTTCCAGTCATTCGAAAATGATTACTGCCGAAATATTCCGCAGATTTTCAGCAGTCAGTCCCGCAAGGCCGCGATCAACTCTGCACTGCCCGCTCCCTGTACAGTCTCTGGTATTCTTCGATCAGAGAGCCCAGCCCTGCCGCTTTCAGATTATCACCTTTGCAGCCACGCACATGGTTCTTTTGCCGCACATATCCGTTTCCAAGCGCACAAAGTCACTGCTCGTTGAGGCCGTGTCTAATCAGCGCGTCCATGATCTTGTGATACACCACTTGGTTGGGGTAATAGCGGTAGTCGGCAAAGACGGAGATGCCGGTGCCGTTGAAATACTCCAAAATCGCAGCGGCGCAGGCAGCGCTGCGGCTCTGCCCGTACTCACACTGGCAAAGAATATCCAGCCCGTCCGCCCTTGCCTGACAGATAAACGCCGCCAGCGCGTCTGCCTCCGGCATGTAGGTGTCATAGTCCAGCCCCACATCCGGCAGAGCTGTCAGATCCAGATCGTGAACGACCGCGGTGAACACCCGCGCCGCTTTGCCGGCGTAGTCCAGCGGGGGCGTCGGGGCAGGCTTGCCGACGGAGGGCGGGTCGCAGAAGGAGATCACCGCCGTGCGGGAGAGCGTGTCGGTACGCAGCAGTTCCTCGGCGGCTTTGCGGGAACAGATGGTCACGTTCATAGATATACCTCCAGTTTTGTATAGTTCGCGGTATGCCCGCAGGGACATACCGTTGCAGGGAGACTCCTCATCCTCCGTCTGCAGCTCGATGTCATACTCCCAGCCGCAATGCTCACAGATCCAGTACATATCCAGCGTGGGATAGCCGCAGACGGGGCAGGTGACGATGCGGAACATACCGGAGCGGTACTCCGGCGTGTTCTTCAAATCCTGTTCATTATGCATGAGGGCCCTCCCAACTGATGCAGTTCAGACAGCCGCCCTGTTGGGCGATCTCCCGGATGTTGACGGGCACGATCTCTTTGCCGAAAAGCTGCCGCGCGGAAATCTCAGCCTCGGCATCCTGCTCAATGCCAAACACCGGCAGGAAAACCACCCGTTCCGTCTCCATATAGTTCAGGTAGCAGCCGACGGCACTGACCCCACCGGTCGGGACAAAGGGAAAATCCACCGCGTCCAGGCCGCAGTCCTGCACCGCTCGCTTCACCTGCTGCTCAAAGCCGCAGGATGACAGCGGGCGATTGCACAGCACGGTGCGGTCGTCGAGAAATCGCGCCATGCCGTCGGCGTGGCCGGTCATGTCGCTTTTCAGAGAGGGAATGATCAAAACCTCCGTTTCCAGCAGCTCCGAAAGCTCACGCACCAGCGCGGCAGGCGGATACTCCGGGTTTTCGGAAAAGACGCGGTCGCTGATCAGGACGCGCGCCCCGGACGGCGAGAACACCACGTTCCCGCCGTCAAGGTTGATATTGCTGTATGTAACCGGCAGGCCAAGCTGCGGAGCAAGATCCTTACGAAAATCGGTCCTCAGATCAGGATCGTTTTTCAGATAGGACGGCTCATAGCGGAAGGATACCAGCTTTCCGGAGCCTGTTCGCACCGGCATGAAGTCCCGCACCCAAACGTCCCGTGTGCCATCCAGCAGCGCATAGGGGACATCGTGCGCCGCCAGCGCCGTGAACAGCGTCTCTGCGTCGGTTGGATAAAGCACAGGGAGGAGAGTGGAGAAATAGATCATTCAAACAGACCTTTCCAATACTCGCCGACTAATTTACGGCTGATAGCTGCTTTTTGCTCCTCTGTGTTGATTTGGTCGTCCGAATAAACGGCGTCGATATATGCCTTTAATAGTTCCGTTTTTTGCGGCAAGGATTTCTTCTCCCCGGAATCTGTCACAAAACGCTGGTTGATATCCCTCGCAATAGCCAGATCTGCATCCTTGTACGCACTGGACATGATGCCGATGCGTTTCGTGCAAACCATTACCTCTGCGGGATTTTGCTCCTTTACAAGAACGTTCTTGGCGGTTCCCCGCAATTCATGTGGGATCATACTGCTCAGTTGTGCCTGCGATTTGAAGATGCCATTGACCAGTGTGTATTTCAACAGATAGGAAAGATAGTAATTGCCGCACGACAGGCAAATATCTTCACCGCTGCGCTGGTCGTCCGTTTTATGGTGAAAATAGAGAGCACCGTACTGATTCTTCTGACATTCATTACCGTGAACAGCTTCGTCAACAAATCCGGTGTTCGTATCAGAATAGTATGCTTCGACCCATAGCGGCTTGATTGTGATATCACCGATTTTGATCACATACTCCGTCAGCAGTTTTTTACCAATTTCCTGCAGGAAATTCACTTGTGCATCCTTGTCGTGTGTACTTGTCAACTGGTTAATCAAGTTTTCCATCGTTCATTCTCCTTCTCATCATATTATTTTGCGTGCCATTGCCTGTACGTCCATTATAAGAGCCGTTGCCGAAAAACGCAAGTTCACCCATTTTTGGAACTTTTTTCACCAATTTAGCCGCTGGTTGCGCCAGCGGATGCGCTCCGCCGCGTAGCGGCGATACCACCTTGCCGCCTCCTTGTAGTGCTTATCCGCCTCGTAGATCTCCGCCAGCCGCGACATGGCGGCATCGCTGCCAGCCTCGGCGGCCCGGTGATACCAGCGGATGCCCTCTGCCCGGTCACACGCCACATCCCGCCCGTAATAGTATCGATGCCCCAGATACAGCATCCCGATGGCGTCGCCGCCCACCGCCGCCTCGTAGTCAGCCATAAAGCTATCCTCCCGCTCCTGTGCGTCCAGCAGCGCGTCCACCGCCGCCGCGTAGGACTCGCACTCGAAGTACAGCCGAAGCCGGGCATTCTCCGCCTCACCCACAGGGTCAAAAGCGCTCATTACATCGGAAGTCACGTTGTTCTCCGCCCCCTTATACCAGCGGATAGCCTGCGGGTAGTTGCGCTTTGTACCGCAGCCGTGCTCACAGCACCATCCGGCGGCGAACTGCGCCTCGGTAAAGTTGTGGGCTCCTGAACGCTTGAATAGATCGAATGCCTTTGCCATAGCGTCGGGCGTGCCGCTGCGGATATGTGCCAACGCCTGCGCGAACTGTGCGTCCGCCGCCCGTCGCCGTCCGGCGATCTCCCACAGCTCCGCGTACACACGGAAGGCGGGTGAAAAAGTAACATCCATGGTCATTTCCTCCTGCAATGTGATTTGCGGTCAGTGTAGCACCTTTTTTAATAAGACCTAATTTTATAAAATTATATCGGCGTTAACGGAGCATTTTGAGCAAATTTCGTATGATTGCACAATTTACGCTTTCCTTACATAGTCATTATCATGATGATTTGTACTGAGTTTCAGCGCCGATTTCGGATCAGAATGCGAACAAAGACACCGCAAGTCACCAAATGATGACTTGCGGCTGTCTCCGGCGCTGTATCAACTGCCAATCGCCCTTGGGGCTGCCGCCACTCGTTACATAAGGTCAGGTGCTGCGAAATTGGTTGAAAAAATGTTTCTCTCCGGAATGTTAAACATAGACATGACCATGCGCTGTGCGGCGTAAAGATCTGTCGCTTCAACAACGATCTTACAGAGATTGCCGCTGCAATTCGGCTGTGGATAATACTGGACTTCGATTTTCGGTACGGTACTCGGCATAGTATCAACTCCTTTTCTTATATTTTTAGGAATGTCCCGACTGAAAACAGCGACAGTCCCAAGGGCGAGGGGGAAAACTTTACTTCAGTCCCAAACTCTCAGAAGTACGATGGGACCGGAATCGGAGACATGGATCTCGCCCACAACGATTTGGTAAGGCTGATACGGCTCGACCACGATTTTCTCCACACCTTCCCGGCTGGACAACTCACGGACAAGCTCGGCGGTAGATACATTTGAAAAATCCATTTAGAGTGCTCCTCTCTATGTTACCATCCTAAACATTCTCTGCGCTGCCTGATTCGAAACGCAGCATACTTACGATACCACTTGACTGCCATTTTGTACTGCTCTGTCAATTTATAAAACTGTGCCAAATGATGCGTTCCAGCTTCGCTTCCCTGTTCAGCAGACTTATGATACCAGTATGCAGCTTCTTCATCATTTTTTTCAAGGCCATTAGCGCCGCAGTAATAATTGTGTCCCAGCCAGTCCTGTGCTTCGGGATCTCCCTGCTCAGCGGCACACTGGATATCCGCTATTGTTGTATATTCCAATGGTTCTGGCTTCGCAAATGCAGCGTCATCCATTTCCTCGGCAAGCCCTGGATCCACACGGAAAATATGCAGCAGTTCTCGCGTCGATTTATCTATAGAATCGAGCCCGTCTGCAATATCGCTGGCGGCGCTGATCTCCGCCCGTATATACCATGTAATCGCCATTCGGATGCTTTGTTTGACGCCGATTCCTTTTTCATTGCATATTCCCATCTTAAATTGGGCTTCGGCATATCCGCGTGTTGCGGAACTCTTGTATAACTCATAGGCTTTCTTTTCATCCTTTTTTCCCTTCATACTTGCGTATATCCGCGCCATCTGATACAATGCTCTGGCATCACGCTCTTTAAGTGCCTTTTCGCGCAGTTTCAGATAACCTATCAGTTTTGGATCAAAAGCTACGTGCATACCTGACCTCTTTCTGTATGGTGTTTTGCAATCAGTATACCGGCTTTTTTATTTTGACCTTATCTATTGACCAATAGATAGATGAAAGTTTTTGAAGGAGTTCTCAAAATGAATGAAAAATACGAATGTCCAAAATGTCAATCGACAGATACCATAAAAAACGGTACAGTGCGGGGAGTACAACGGTTTAAGTGCAAAAACTGCAAGTATAATTTCGTGCTGACAGACAAGCGTACTACGAAAGAACTCACAATTCTGAAAGCGTTGTCTACACTTATCAATGCTTTGGGGGACATCCCTTACGATGAATTGGAGGAATTGCTGAACCGTGACCGCTCCCAGCTCCACCGCTGGAATAAGGCCAGCGAGATGCGAGAGCATCGGCCCAAAAGACTTGACCACTGTAAAATTCCATGCAATGAATTACAGACATATGCGGCTACTCATCAAGGGTTGTTCGATTCGGATCTCCCTCTATTTGCAGCGTCAAACAGCATTATTGAACGGGAATTCTCTGTCATGCTGGTCGTGCAGCGGAAATATGCAGTAGATTACGAATAATAACGGACGAGGAGATATTTGCAAAAGAGCCCAAGACCCGCGCAGGCAACCGCTATGTGTACTTCTCAGCCGAGATAGAAAGTCTCCTGCAGGAGTACCGGCAGGAATGTGCATACATCACCGAAACCTATGACCAGCGGCAGCTGACCGCTGATGACTTCCTGTTCCGCCGTCAGGGAGCGCAGCTTCCCATGACGCCCACCACCTTCACCTACCGCTTCAAGCTGATCCTCAAGAAGAACGGCCTGCCGCAGGAGCTGAACGTCCATTCTCTCCGGCACACCGCCGCCAGTCTGATGATCGCGGGCGGCACGGATGTGGCCACGGTAGCGGGCATCCTCGGCCACAGTCAGCCCTCCACCACGCTGGATATTTATACCCACGCTTTCGACAAGAACAAAAAGGCCGCCAGCGCGGGCTTGCAGGGAATGCTGGAGATTTGACGCGAGTATTCCTATAACTCAGAGGACTCTCTCTGCGGGGGTATATATCCCGCAGAGAGAGTCCTTTTTCGCCATCGGGCATCTTTATCCGTGGTAGTCACCGGTTGCAGAATCCACCGCAACATAGGGAACAACCTTTCCATTCTCCGCCCTTGCGTACCCAGACGGCGATTGGCTCCATGATGCCGCCGCAGTCACTTGCCCGGTCGCCAGGTTCTATGTCCACATGAAGGCTTGAAAGGCAGTTAGGGCAGTGGTTGCGGTGGTTGCTGCCTGCATATTCCGGCACACAAGGTCTACCGCAGACCTTGCAGGTAAATGTGTCGTGACAGGCGTGGGTCTTATAGTACCCTTTTTCAAAGATTTTGCGCTTGTTTTCGCGGTTCATTGGAAGTCCTCCTGAAGATGTGTGGTCTGTTCTCCGGGAGGAATGGCGTGTGAATGAATTTGTCAGACCTCCCGGTCAGGCCACACGCTCCAGTAATAAAGTGGTAAGTTTCAAAAAATACTCCTTGTCTTTTTGTTAAAATATTTCCTGTCTGGATGCTGGATAGTCGCCAAAAGACTACTCTCGTTAAATTGTATCGCTTCAGAATCAGTATATCAATAGGCAGAGGTCATTGCTTTCATCTCATATTTCCCTCTATGCGGCCATCTGCTGTGTTCAGTTCGAGGTTCATCAGGTCAAAATCAATATATTCCCCATTGATCTTGAAAAAGCGGGGAAACGTACACAGCTTCCGAAAGCCGTACTTTTCATAAAGTCTGATGGCGCGGGCGTTGCTGCTGCGCACCTCCAGATTCAACTGCTCGAAGCCGTTCTCCTCGGCAAAGGCAAGAATTGCTTCCGTCAACGCAGACGCCGCGCCGCAGCCCCACCACGCTTTTTTCAGACTGATACCGAACTCTCCGCGATGGCTCATGCGCCGGGGCTTGCGGTTCAGGCTTGCCGTGCCGATGATCTCGCCATATACCTTGGCGAGATACTGCACATTGTCCGTTGATTCGCACTGCGAACGCAGATAGTCTTGCTCTGCTTCAAGGCTGAGCGGCACTCCCTCCGCACCGAAGCTGAGATTTTCAGTTTCGCCGCCCACGATTTTCAGATAATCCAAGAGGGCCGCCGCATCCTCTGCCCGTGCGCGCTCTATGACAAACAAGCTGTTATTCATCTTTAGGTCTTCCTTTCTTCGTATTGGCTGCCCGCATCATCCGCGAAGCCCCGCCGCCTGCATGATGGCCTCCACCGGCTCTACCGGGTCGCTGCCCCAAGTGATCTCCACATCTTCACACCCGGCGCTGTCCAGCAGCTCCCGCGCTTCGTCGGTCAGAAGTTTCCGGTAGGCTTCGTCCACCAGCTCCAGCTTTTTCAGGCAATCGGTCAGATCATTGTTCTTTGCGGCCAGCCATGTGGAGGCGGCGCCGCTGATTTCATCCGCGCCAAGTCCCGTGTTCACGCCCCAGTCCAGCAGCTTGACCGCCTCCTGTACTGCCAGCAGCGAAGAACCTGCGGTTCCGATGGTCACATTCCGGTCGATCTCATCCAGAATGGGCAGCGTCAGCACCGGCGGCACGTCTGCCGGGGCATCGGCTGCGTCAGAGGTGGAGCAGGTCACGCCGTCCTCAGAAATGGTAACATACAGCTTTTCCTGCGTCACATCGTAGAGGAAGGTGCCTTCTCCCAGCAGCGTATCGTCGGCATCATGCGCGCTAACGGTAAAGAGGACGGAGCAGTTGTCCTTTTGGGAAAGCTGTACAATATCGTCCCCGGTGAAAATCCATTCACCGGCCTTTAACAGCGAGCCGTCCGCATTTTCACACACCTTTGTGAAGCTGCCGCCATGCAGGGCGATAGAGCTGGCATCATCGCGCTCCAGCTTGACATACACGCCAAAGCCGTCGGATTCGGCGGGCGCGTCTGTCCCGGATGGGGTGCTGTTGGGAGTTTCCGACAGTTTGGTGCATCCCGTCATAAAGACAGATACCAGCAATACCGCTGCGGTCAACAGCATTGTGATTGTGTTCTTGTAGTGTTTCATAGTTCCTCCTATAAGTTCATTGTTGAGAAAAAGACTGTTGGTAGATAGGCAGTACCCGTTTCCAGAATACCAACCCATTTACAAGGAGCAGTACGCCGAATATTACCCTTGCCGCCCACACAGGGCAAAGGAGCGCAATCCCGTTCATATCCCCGCCGCCGAAAAAGCCGCACAGGATGCTCAAGTAAAGCGGATCGAGCAGCAGAAAAGCAATCGTTATGTAGTAAAGCACTGCACGAAGCAGCTTGCTTTTGGCATGACAGATACTCCTTGCAAGTGCCGCCAGCAGGTATCCGACGCAGAAAGTCGCCAGCGCACCCACAAGGCAAAAGATTCCAAGCTGCATATTTGTCATGTGCTCGGCATATACGTCGATTTGAACGCCAAGTCCCATAAGCCTAATTTGCTTAAACACGCCGGTGAGCAGGGCATACAGCAGATGTGCGCCCTCGTGAACGAGGTAGTAGGCGGCGAGTGCTGCCAGAATCCCGATATATTGTCGTGTTCGTTTTGACATGATCTGTCCATCACCCCCCAAGAATCACTTCGCCTCGCGGAGCGCCTTCAGGTTTTCCAGCACAAACGGGCTGTTTACGGCGATTTGCCCCAGCGTTGGACATCCGTCCATCTGCACGCAGTCGGCGCAGGTATCCAGTCCCTTTTCCCGAACGCAGTTATGTACGGGGCAGAGCTTGTCGCAGAAGGACGTTTTTGCGCCCTCTATGCGGCAGCCAGTGCAGTTGATCATTTTCGGTGTGATCGTTACCCCGTTGAGCTTTGTCCACAGGGCGGCAGTTTTTTCGCGCAGGGCGTTGTCGTTTGTAATCGTTGCGATTCTGGCATCGCATTTTTCGCAGTCCAGCCCGCAGCAGCCGATCAGTTGATTCATAAGTCATCCTCCTTGCATCTATTCATTCTTACAACCTTCTTTCCATTGTTTTTGGGGGAGTGTTCTTGTCAGGATCAGCATATAGGCAACCGTAATGACAATCAGAGCAACGAGATGAAGCAGGTGCATTTCCGTGGTAAGATTCATATCATTCGCAAACGTACTGAGCGTGTTGATAGCAGCATGGACGAGGATGCAGGGGAGCAGGCTGCCGCCGCGATAAAAGATCGTGACCAGCAGGAAACCGACTGCGATTGCAAAGACGATCTGGCACAGGTTATCGACCAGATCCATACCACTGCCGTTGAACAAATTGATGATATGCCCGACGCCGAAAGTTACGCTTGAGATAACAATGGCAGACTTGATATTGTCCTTTGCAATGGCCTTAAACAGCAGCCCCCGGAAGATCACTTCCTCCAAAAATCCAACGCAGAGCATACACACGATGCGGCAGGCCGTTGCCGCAGGCGAGTAATTGAGAGCGACACCGTTCCAGAGATTTCCCGATGCCAAGATAAGCAGCGGCACATAGTGAAGGAACCGACATGCGGGAACGGGTGATTTACAAAGCCCATACAACTTCTGCAAGTTGTTCTTTCGGATAAAGGTGAAAAGCACGACCGTCTGCACAACGCAGAAAGCGGCGCTTGCCGCGTATGCGACCCCGATGGCCTTGTTCAGCGGATTCGCCAGCGATTGCAGAACGCAGTAAACCACGATCCATATAATCGCAAAGGTCAGCTCGTTTATTTCATATAGCTTTTTCATGTCGTTTCCTCCCGTGCAGCTACATCAATTACACCCCCGTGACCTGAGAAAGCGTCACAACAGAGCAGCCCTTGCTTGCATAGTACGCCAGCAGCTCCGGCAGTTTCTTTTTATCGTAACTCGTGATGCAGTCAGACAAAACATGAACGGTATAGCCGCTTTTTGCCATATTGTAGCAGGTGGATTTGATGCAGGCCGCGGCGTCCGCACCGACGACGTAAAACTCGGAAATTCCACGCTCTTGAATAAAAGCGGAAAATGTCTCGCTGGTCAGGGCGTTGCTTTTTACCTTCGTAAAAATATGATCAGATACGACGTTTAGCTCCGGCACCAGCTCTGCACCATGGGTGCCGGGCTTGAAGGTTCTCGTTCCCGCAGAAAGGCTGTTGTGCTGAATGTAAACGATCCAAAGTCCCTGTTGCTCTGCCCAGTCGATCGCTTCGTTGACTTTTGCAATAATTTCCTTGTAGTTTTTCGTGATGTCGTTTTGCAGGTCGATCACGACCAATGCACTGTTTTTCATATTGTAGGGCCATGTTTGAATTCGGGACTTAGATGTTCAGCCGTCTTTTCCGGTAAGCTGACCGATAAGGATTTATCTTTTGCGGAATAACTCCAGCGATACCGGGAGATCACGTCCCATCCCAGCAGCATTTCAGCCGGAAAAATCCTGCCGCTTTCATCGCTGAGCGCAAAATCTGCGTCATCCGTCACGAGCACCTTGCAGTTTTCCATGCAAACATCTCCCAGCCGGATATTGGGAATGACGGCAGTCTGAAGTCCACGAACCACGCCGTTATTGTTTCCGGCGCGGAGGACTTCTTTTTCCGGCGCAGCACGAAGCCTGCGCAGAAGGCTTTGTGCGATGACCGTCATGCCCGCGCCGGTGTCAAACAACGTGGTGGCTCGCATGTCCTCAATTTGGACGTTTACAAAGAGAAGGTTTGCAAATTTACTGCTCGACAGGCAATTTGTCATTGGCTCATCTCCATAGATCATGCAAAAAGACGCAGAGCAAACCTGCATCATCAGGTTTTGCACTGCGTCTAAGCGTCTGGCATTTTGATTTCTTCAATTTTTCCGTCCTTGAAACGAATTACGCAGGTGTATTTGCACTTCGGGCAGAATAGGGGAAAATCCTCCAACACCGTATGTGGCCGGATCTGCGTTCTTGTTTTGCCGCCGCATCTTGGGCAGTAAAGCCAACGCAATTTCAGGGTTTCATCCATTCGTGGCCCCTCGCTTCGCTTGTCAGCCAATGTGCCGACAGCGCCTGCACATTCTTTCATGCCGTTTCCTCCTGCGCTGCCAATATTGCGCCTCTGTATGCCCGCTCCAAATGGGAATTGATCGTGTCTTCATCGTATTTCAGCTCATTGTTGGCGATCATGCTTGCATACCCGTGGGCAAACAGAAACACCGTGATAAAAACCGTTTTCGTCTGCTCCATGCCGATTCCCAAGGATCCCTGCATCGCTGAAAGAACGGGGATAAGCTCCTCCGCATCGATCAGTTCAAGCAAAGTCTTTCCGTTAAAATAATCCGACTGAAAAAGGAAACGGAACAAGTGGGGTTCTTCGATGGCAAAGCGAATATAGTTCATTCCGATTCCAAGGGCAGCGCCCTTGGGCGGTTTCTTCATGGTCATAAGGTATTCCGAATGATAAAGGTCTGCCTTCGCATAGACTGTTCTTTTCAGTTCTTCCATCGTCGCAAAATGATACATGACGGGCTGTGTGGAGCAATGCAGCCTCTCCGATACTATCCTTGCGTTGATGTTTTCCACTCCCGCCTCGCGGGCAATCGCAAAGGCCGCATCTACGATCATTTCTTTTGTGACTTTTGCTTTGGCGGGCATTTTCGAACCTCCACATTTATAACTTACATTATGTATAACGCGAATTATACATCAGCAAGTAGCGCTTGTCAATCCGTCCGGCTCAAAATTTGCGGACAATCTATCCTTTCAGACACTTTCATCTCTTTTGCATAGCCGGCACCTACTCGTTCGTCGGGGCGGAAATGAGCGTGATTCTCCGCGGTTTGCTGCTTTCCGAGCTTGCCTGCTTCATGTACTTGACCGTAACCTGATTGACTTCCGAAAGGTACTCCGAAAACTCCTCGTCTGTCAGCAGCAGCGTACAGTTCGTGAACAGCAGCATATCCTTTTGCGGATCGGCATTTCCGGTGGAAAAATATTTTGCAAACGAAGCGCAGATACTCAGCAGCGACATCTGTACCGCATTTCCGGTTTCATCTTCCGTAGCCATAGTATCCTTATTGAGTTGATAAACGCTTTCCACTGTACGTGGAGAGCAATACAAAGCCGCCAGCAATAAGAACGTGGAAAGTTTCGGTCCAGCAGTGTTTTGTACTTGCGGAACTTTATCATGCAAAAGTGGTTGGTATCATATTTTGATACCAACCACTTTTGGTTTATTGCAGTGCGTATTGGTTGAAGATACCGCCCCGTTGGAACGATTCGGAAACATCTTGGCGAAATAACCGCGTTGCCATGCGATTCAAATAACACACGTCGAACTCCGCTTTAGGCGGCGGAGCAGCTTCGGCAGAATTGATGGGGACAAACCTCGAAGCCAATGGCGCACAGCAAAAAACCTGCCTCACGGCAGGTTTATGGTACGCCCGACTGGATTCGAACCAGCGGCCTACAGAGTCGGAGTTATCAGGTCGTCAAGCCGGAAAGCCTTGCGGCGCAAGGAATTGGTGGGTATTGCACAAATTTCCAGCATTTAGGGAGAACCCCTCGGAGTCCTTGCGGCGCAAGGGCTCCGAGGTTTTTCATAGTAGTAGTCAAATAGTAGTCTGGACTGGTCAAGGGTCAGGCGGCACGATTCAATTGCGTGACACGGTCGATAAACTCTTTCATGTCCTCAATGTAGGTATACGGCGCATATTCGGAGTAGATCTCAGGAGAATCCAGAATGACGATCTGAACGCCGTCCGCCCGCAACGCCTCCAGCGTTCCCGGCAGGCACCGCGCTTCATTGGGCGCTTTGCAAAGATAGGCTATGCAGCCCTGCTGGTCAAATACCTTTGCAACAATATAAATCTTTCCGTCACCCATTGTCACGCACCTCCAATTCCTGCAATCGCTTCTGAAATTCTCGCTCAGTCGTGATCTTTCCCGCAGCGTATTCTAGATAAAGCTGTTTTCCGATTTCCGGACTTTTGTATTTATAGACATACTGGTGGCTCCAAAGGTTGAAGTAATAGTCTTTTCCGCACCACAGCTGCACTTCTATCGGGTAGGCTAAATTATCTCTCTGGTAATAAAGATGGATCGCGCGGTATCCATCATCCGCCTGTTTTCCGTTCCTTAAATCGACCCCCCGAAAATAGTCTGGATATCTGTCCGGATATTCATCGAAGCGAAGCCGTAAGCCAAGCACATCATTAAAGCACTGCTTGAATCCGCCATGGTTAGCAATCGTTTTTCGGTATTATCGCAGGATCGAATCCTCACTCTTGAAGCGGGAGCCAATCAAATTCTCCTGCACCAATGTGTCAATACAGCTCGCCCGATACTTTGCGACATCATCAAGGATCGCTTCAATTGGCGTTTTGCTCAGGGAAATTTGCTTCAAGCTCTGGCCCAGCGTTGAGTGATAGGACAGCATATCCAGAATTTCCACAGGAATGAATGCATTCATAGGCTGAACCTCCCATTCAACTTGCGCCGTATGATGTTAGTATAGCATAGAACCCGCCAAAGTAAAAGAGTGATTTTTCGGGCTTTCATCGCAGCGAAGATAGCTCATATAGTTAAGGAACACCGTACCGCGCAAATGCAGATCGAACACCGCGCTTCATTTGGCGTCTTGCAAAGATAGGCATTATTTCTCTGTTTTGAATCTTCGGTTGTTCTCCAGCAGCTCATCAAAAGTCACTGGACAGAAACCGTTCACATCCACACCTGCGTTCAGCACATTATCCCGTGCGGCGATCAGCGGCCAAAAGTCAGCGGTCTTATCATTGTGGATATGTCCATGGATCATATAAGACCGCCGCGTGTGCTTCCATAACAGCAACGGATAGTGACACAACGTCAGTGAATGTTGCCCGTCCGAGGTTTCCAGAAAGCTGTCCACACTTACAAAGTAACGCGCGTAGTCAAATTTCGTCATCCATGAACTATCATGATTGCCAACGATCAAACGTTTCTTTCCCTTGAGACGCTGCAAACTCGTCTCCGCATTTGTTGAACGAAAAAACATATCTCCCAGAATATAAACGGTATCATTGCCCCTCACGCGAGCATTCCAGTTGGCGATCATCGCCTCATCCATTTCATTGGCACTGGAAAAGGGTCGGTCACAAAAGCGGATCACATTTTCATGTCCGAAATGTGTGTCCGCGGTAAAATAGATCATACATCTCCCTCCTTCCGGTATTGGGGATTGCTCCGCATCGTCAAGTCCGCATAACATTCAAAGCGCCCGCAGCAGAAACGCCATATACAATGGCAATGTCAATATCTGTCCCATTCGTCCGACATTGTAGTCGCCCAATTTAATGGCATTTTCAACATGATACTTCTCCGGATGCTTCAATATCGTTTTTGTGCTCTTGACATTCCCAGTGGTCGCTTTTACCTCCACAAGTGTACACTCTCCCTTGTAGCGGATCACAAAATCCACCTCCAGACCGGAATCCTTATGGAAATAGTAAAGCTTCCGCCCCATCTTGGTAAAAATGTCCGCGATCAGATTTTCGAAGATGGCTCCCTTGTAGCCATACAGGTTGCCTTGCAGAATGTCGTACTGCGTACCGTCCTCCAACATGCTGACGAACAGGCCCATGTCCCGCATATATACCTTGAAGGTATCCTCCTCAGCATTGCCGTCCAACGGCAGCTCCGTAATGGAAAGATTATAGCAGCGGGCAATGATCCCCGCATCCTCGATCCATTGCAGGCTCCCGGCGTATTTGGCCGCGGTGGAACCTCTTCGCACCACAGAATACTGAAACTTCTTGTTTTCCTTGGCCAACTGACGCGGGATAGATTGGAAACACTCCTTGATGCGGGATTTGTCTTTCTTCTCCGCATATTTCACCATATCGTCCTCATAGGAACGCACAATGTCCCGCTGGATGCGGAGCACCTCGTCCATCTGCTTGCTGTCCACAAATGTCTGTACGGCATCCGGCATTCCGCCCACGACCGCGTATTGCAGCAAAAGCTGCCTCATACGGTTGTGCAGCGCTTCCGGCACCGGTGTTTCGGCATCCAACGATTTTTGCAGCATAGCAATGACCGGTTCAGAGATACCGTTCGCCCACAAAAATTCTTCAAAGTCCAACGGATACATATCGATCACGGTCTCTGAACCGACAGGAACCGACTTTGGCTCTTTGCCATAGCCTTTTACGCCCAGCAGAGAACCCGTGCCGATCACATCGTACCGGCCATCGATCCGGAAAAATTTCAAAGCCGTCCGCGCTTCGGGACAATCCTGAATCTCATCCAGCACCAAAACAGTCTCTCCGGCCTCAAAGACCGCTTCTTTGCCCAGTAACGCAGAGAGCATCATGACGATGTTGTCGATCTCTAACGATCCTGAAAAAACGGAAGCGTAGTCAGGATTTTCAAAGAAATTGAGATAAACCACATGCTTATAGTTCTTTCTGGCAAACTCCAGCACGGAAAAGGTCTTACCGCACTGCCTGCACCCCTTGATAATCAACGGTTTACGTTCGAGGGTATTCTTCCATTCGGCCAACCGGTCTTCAATTTTTCGTTTCAGCATTGCGACATCCTCCCTGTCAAGCTTTGATTCTATCAAAGTATATCGCAAATGCAAAACTTTTTCAAGGGACCTTTTCTTTATACAAGCAACTTTTTCAAATGACTTTTTGTGACAAGATAATCTTTTTGTACGATCAGGAATTGTAAAAGCAATCAAGTTCTAATATCCGACATCACATTCCATACCGCGCCGCGTCGCGTTATGCAACGCCCAGATGCTTCTCAAAAAAATTGGAAAGCCTCTTTGGACGTTTCCGCTCCGCGTATGGCAGCAGTGGTGGTCTTATCTTATCAGACGACGAAAAGTGCAACGCCGGCGCATACCGCAATAAATCCGGCCACACCCTTTTTGGACAGGTGCTCATGGAAAACGATCCCCGCCAGCAGTGTCGTGACCAGGAAATTCGCCCGCACAATGGCTGTCACAGTGGACGCCTTTCCCATAGAATACGCCTTATACATGAGCAGATACGAGACGCCCAGGATCACACCGCCTACCACCAGCATGAAGATCCGTCTGCGGCCCAGCTGACCAAGCTGGCGGAACGAGCCTTCCCTTATGGCTGCCAGAACGCAGAGGCAGACGGTGACCACAAGCATCCGTATAGTGGTGGTCACTGCCGTATCCACCGGTGCTGTATCCAGCGCCGCCAGGATGTTGGATACGGCCTGCAGAGCAGGAGACACGATCCCCCAGAGTATCCAGCGGTTTCCGCTGCCCAACAGGCGGCCGGCACCCTTAAGATCTCCCATGAGGGCTGTACCGGCCAGGATCAGCATACTGCCCAGCAGCATGACAAGCGTGATCCTCTCATCAAGAAATACCGCCGCCAACAGTATGGTGACGATGATACCGGTCTTGTCCAAGACCATCAGAAAGCTGACGTTGGCCTTTTCCATGGCGAAAAAATACGCGACCCAGGAACCGGCCTGCACCAGTCCGGAAACAGCAGCAAGGAACCAGCTTCTGCTCGGCACAGATACAAGCTGCACCGCCCCGCCCTTCAGCAGTGTCACGCAGAGCGCGGTCACAAACAGCGCCAGCAGATGAACGGCGCTGATCTGGATCATATTTTTCCCGTAGGTGCCTTTTTTCTGAAAGATCACCGCCACGCCGGAGGTGACCGCAGCAAGAAATGATAAAACAATATACATATTTTTTCAGGAAAGAGGAAAGCGCCGGCTGCAAGGCGGCGCTTTCCTCTTTGTGAGAAGAGTATGGTTGACAGCAAATAAGTACGCCGGCCGTTACACCGTGACCTTCACGCCGTTTTTCAGGACGTGCACCGGCTCCTGGTTCATGACGGAGATGTCCGCCACGGGATCGCCGTCGATCACGATGAGGTCGGCCGCTTTTCCGACCTTGACCGTGCCTTTTCGATCGTCCTGCTTTACGATTTTGGCGCTGTTGATGGTGGCCTGCTTCAGCAGCTCTATATTGGACAGGCCCATGTGTGCTCTTGCCACGAACTCTCTGCCGGGCATTTCCAGCATCTCCTGCATGGTCTGATCCGTGCCCCAGCCCACCAGCACGTCGGCCTGGCTGGCCTTTCGGATGCCCTCCTTTGCCGCCACAAAGGCCGCATGGCACTGCACGGAGATCTCGTTGTTCTTGTCGCGTTCCGCATCGAAGTTCATGTACCGCTCATACATGCAGGCAAAGGTGGGAACAAGGGCACTCTGCCGCTGCTGATGCAGGATCATGTCAATGCACTCGTCGTCGATATAGATGGCGTGCTCGATGGTATAGACGCCGTTGCGGATGCACTGCTTGATGCCCTCCAGCCCGTGGCAATGGGCGGCCACATAGGTGTTGCAGAAGGACGCCGCATCGCTGACGGCGCGCAGCTCCTCCGGCGTTGCCACCAGTTCGCCCGGCTCACCGCCCAGGTTGGCCACAGAGCCTGTGGCCATGTACTTGATAAAGTCAGCACCGTGGCAGATGTCCCGCCTTACGGCGTGCATCAGGTCCTTGGGATCGTCGATCTCGTCGTAAATGTTGGAAAAGGTGCCGTTGCCCTTGGCGGTAGGCGTCAGGATAAGGCCGCAGCTGATAACGTCCGGTCCGGAGATCACGCCATCGCGAATGGCATCCCGCACGGCGATATTCGTGTAGCTGGGGCCTCCGCAGTCGCGGACCGTGGTGTAGCCGTACTTCAGGTAGTTCTTGGCAAAGCGGATGCAGTCCACCATGGCGGCATTGCTGTCCTTCATCAGCAGGCCGTAGAAATCCGCATTGACCAGCATCAGATGGGCGTGCAGATCGAACAGCCCCGGCAGCACCGTTTTTCCGGCGGCGTCCAGCGTCTCGCCCTCTGCGGCAATAGTGCCGCACGAGCCAATAGCGGCGATATTTCCATTCTCGATAAGGATATCCGCCATCGTTCCACTGTAGCCCTCGGTAAGCTCCGGGATGAGGCGACAATTCTTCAAAAGCATGATACTACCTCCTCGTATATTCTCATTATTTCCGGCCAGCGATGAAGCTGCGCATGTCATCACAGACCTTTTTCGCCGCGTCGCCGCCTACATAGGCCGCGTGGCCGGTATCGTAGACGCAGAACTTCACGCGCTCTGCAGGCAGGGCGTACCGCCCGAGGAAATATGTGACAAAGTCAAAGGTGGACTGCAGATCGTAGTACCCGGCCACAAAGAAGAACCGCAGCACGCTGCTTCGCTCCATAAGCTCCGCCGGCAGCGTCAGCGTGTCCTTTTTCAGCGCGGCATAGTCCCAGTCCATGGCGATCTGAAGCATATCGCCGCCGGTTTCCCGACCTTCTGGCCGGGAAATGTCCTCCTCCGTATAGCGGGCAAGGGCATCGGAAATGGCTCCGTCCGCAAAGGCGAAGAACGGCTCGTTGAATATCTCCCGGTTCCACTCCTCCTCCGTCATCTCGCCCTTCAGCGGTCGGGTCATTCGAGAGTCATAGGCGCTGACCAGCTGTCCCGGCAGCATTTTGGTGAGGTAGGTCATCTCATCGAACCGCAGACCGCCCTTGCGCAGGGTATCCCGATCCAGACCGGTATAATAGTGCAGCTTGTCCAGCGTCTGCTCAAATTCTCCGGCAGGCAGGCGGCTGCCCAGCAGCAGTGCGCGGGCGTATGCGCCGTAGGCGAAGTCCATGGCCTCCTGCACGAACTGCCGCTGCGGCATCTCGTCCCGGTGCAGGTGATACCAGCAGCAAGCCGCGTTGGCCCCCAGACGCCGGACGTTGGGCTCCACCAGCATGGTCGTGGGAGAACCCACGTTGAAGGAAGTCCCGATGCTGACGATACCCGCGAGATCCACCTTCTCCAGCAGCACATCGGCCACCGCCAGATTGCGGATGGTGCCGTAGCTCTCGCCAAGAAGATAAACCGGGGAATCCTCCCGCCCGTGGTTCTTTAGCCAGTCCTGAATGAACTGCCCTACCGCCTGCGCGTCGCCCACGGTGTTGAAGTACTTCGCTTTCACGTCGTCCCGCACAAAGGCATATCCTGTCCCGGGAGGGTCGATCAGGACAAGATCGCAGCAGTCCAGCAGAAAGCTCTTGTTCTCGCCGTACACCGGTGCGGCATCCTTATCATCTGGATATCGCGGAAACGTCACCTGCTTCGGGCCGAGAAGCCCCATATGTACCCAACTGCTGGCCGCGCCGGGACCGCCGTTGTAGCCAAACAGCACTGGCCGATCCGCCCGCTCCGGCTGCGCCACATAGGAATAGCTGTAGATGGAGGCCTCAGGTGCGCCTTGCTCATCATAAAACAGATAATCCTCCACCACTGTTTTAAAGCGGATCCCGGAGATGTTATGTACGCTCACTTTTTCAAAACGGAAAGGCTTGAATTCGCCCATTTCAGTTCTCCTTTTTCTTATTTCTGCCCCGCAAGGATGAAGTCGCGGATATCCTGTCCGAAAGCCAGTGCGTTCTCTGTGCCCATGTACAGCAGATGGCCCGCCTCATAATTGCGCATAGTGACGCGGCTGTTGTCCAGCTTGCCCTTGTTGATCACTGCACGGATATCAGTAAACAAAGTGCACAGATCATAGTAGCCACTTCCCACGAACACCCGGAAGTCCGGATCTCTCCGCATGGCCTGAGCCAAGCACTGCAGGGGGCTTCTCATAGCCTCATATTTAAACCGGCCGTTGACGGTAAAATTGATCTGGTCGTACCGCATTCCGGCAGGGATGCCCAGTTCCTCCCGCTTTTCGCTGTTCATCACCGTAGTGAAAGCCGGCATATAGGTGCCCATGGCAGCGCAGTCTGCCACTGGATCCAGCATTCCACTGTAAGGATTCTGAGGCATGGTGTAGCGGCTGTCATAGGTACCCACCGCTTTGCCTTCCTTGGCACAGCACAGGTTTTCAAATTCTTTTGTCGTCAGACGCAGACCCTTGCTGAGCAGAGTACTCTTGTCAACCCCAGTGAAATAAGACAGACGCTCCGCCACCTGCTGCCGCTTTTCCGGGGCAAGGGACTGTCCCATATACAGGGCGGGAAGATATTCATTGGCAGAAAACTGGTATGCCTCTTCCACAAAATCACGATTCAGCGTGCCGTCGCTGCTGAGATGGTGATACCAGTGAGCAGCAGCATAGGCAGGCAGACCCAGCACCGACTGCTCCGGAAATTCCGGGTCAGGAGTCAAGATGTTGGAAACGTCCCAGCCAACGTTGCCGATGGTGATGGTTCCCGCCACAGGAATGGCAATGTCACGGTAGTTGCCGTAAGTAGGGCCGCCCATCAGCTGGCCCACCACCTCCGGGGCACGGATGGTGCCGTAGCTCTCGCCCATGATATACACCGGGGAACGGAAACGGTCATACCGCAGCAGCCACGCCTCAATCAGCAGCGCTGTGGCGGCAGCATCTCCGTCTACAGACAGATATTGGGCGGCAGCTTCGTCGTTTAGCAGACGGGCATAGCCGGTTCCCGGTGGGTCGATCATCACAATATCGCAAACATCCAGCGGACTGGCGTCGTTGGGGATCAGAGTCGGGGCTTCGCCGGGCTTCTGCTGCTCCGGCGCGGGGAAATCGATCCGCGTGGGGCCTAGGATACCCAAGTGCAGCTGGGAGCAGGAAGAACCGGGGCCGCCGTTGAAGGCAAACAGCACCGGGCGGTTCTTGTCCTCTGTATCCGTGCGGAAATAGCTGTAGGTAAAGAAGGTCACTTCTTCGTTTCCGTTGTCATCGGTAACGATCCAGTCCTGAGAAACGGACTCATAGTGCAGCTCTGCGCCATTGATAGTCAGCTGCTTTTGCATACGGTATTCCTGATTTGAAGTATCTTTGATACGCATGGCAGTAGCTCCTTTTCGCTTAGTTCACTTCCATTGTCTGCACACCTGCGCTGCTGCCTTCCACAGTGACGCGGTAGGAATCCCAGCGCTCCTCCGGGAAGTTCGTCTTCCAGCAGCCATCTCCCCGCTGTCCATACACTGACGGTCAAATGTCTGTAGGGAGCGCAGTAGCAAGGCTTCTGATGGTGTATCAGCTTGCTATTATTCTTAGGTTTCTCTTTTCAGGAACAGGGCAAAGGGCCTGACGCCCTCTGCCCTGTCTGTGCGCTGTAAATGACAGAGCGGTAAACAGTATCAGTTATCCGCTTCTGTAGTATGCTTCTGTGCCGCGGCGGCGTCAAGGGCTTTGAAGCTCTGGATCTGCTTGTCAAACTTCACCAGCAGCAATCCCAGCAGAGCGGAGATCAGGAAGGCGGCGGGCAGCAGGGTATTCTCATAGAAGAACAGGTTCAGCACGCTCTGCTCCTGGGTGGCAGCGCCCGCCACATAGGGAACGGCACCCAGCAGCCAGCCGGCAATGGGAGTGGCAATGGCCATACCTACCTTATAGGACACAGAATAGCCGGATACCAGCAGAGCCTCAGGAGCAGGCTTTCCGGTTTTGTGGCGCATATAAATATAGCTGTCATAGACCACCAGCATGACCACAGCGGAGCCAAGAATCTGTCCAAATCCGCCGAAGAAATAGAGGATGTACATTACGATACGATTGGCGTCATGGGTAAGGAAGCGGAGCAGATAGGAGACCGCTGCTATAGCACCGCCAAACACTACCAGTCTGGCATTGCCGAATTTAGCTACCAACTTACTGAGGACGGGATATACCGCAAGAGAACCGGCAATATTAACAAAACTCATAATGGAGTAAGTATTGATATCCCCCAGATTATACTGCGAATAGTATAGACCAGTGGACCCCGCAACGGAAGCGGCGATCATGGTGCAGAAATACGCCAGCAGCACGATGAGCCAGGGCCAGTTGGAAAGGACCTCCGCAAATTTTACCTTTTCCTTGGCTTCGGGTGCGGCGGAAACGGCAGCGACCTCAGGAGACTCTGCCGGCTCATAACCCTTGGTACACCAGTACACGACCAGATAGTTGACGGCATACAGGACGCCGCAGACAATACCTAAAACGGCAAAGCCCTTTCTCATATCACCGTTGCCGGCCATCATGACAAAGGGGATAGCAAAACTGCCGATAATCAGATTGGCAGCAGTGCCAAAATAGCCTCTGTAGCTGTTGATGGCGGCGCGTTCAACAGGGTCTGCCGTCAGGCGGCTCATCAGCGTGTTTTGAGGGATCATCAAGGCGGTGCTGGCCATACCCTGCAGGGTGTAAGTCACGGCGACCCAGATGATCTTGCCGGTAGCGGCCAGTTCAGGCATGATAAAGTTCAGGGCCAGTACCACGCCGCCGGGCACGGACATGTACTTCAGCCACATGCGGCACTTGCCCTCTTTGGATCTGGTGCGATCCACCAGTGCGCCCATCATGGGGTCATTGATAAAGTCCCAGATCTTGGCGATCAGGATGATGGTAGCCACAATTTTAGAGTCCATTCCCAGCACATCTGTATAGAAAAACAGGGAAAATGCGGCGGTCATGACCACCAGAAGCGTCTTGGCGAAGTCGCCGGAGGCGAATAGCCACTTTACACTCATCGGTAAATTTTTTGCGGTGTTGTCCATGATTTTTCTCCTTTTAAATTTTTTCAAGCGGCAACATTGTGAGCCTGTCCGCCAATTGAACTGATTAAGGGCGCTGGTTTATCAGTCTCTGACCTTAACGATCATTTCCACCTCAAGGGGGATCCGGAACGGCAGCACATTGGTGCCAACAGCCGTCCGCGCATGACGTCCTCTGTCGCCCAGCACCTCCACAAATAGGTCGGACACCCCATTGATGACCTTCGGTTGTTCATAGTAATCCGGTGTACTGCTGACAAATCCCTGCAATTTGACGATTTGCTCCAGCTTGTCCCAGTTACCGCCCAGCTCACGCTTCAGGATCGCCAGCAGGTTGATACCGGCCAGCCGGGCTGCCTGATAGCCTTCTTCGGTGGTCATGTTTTCACCCAGCCGGCCAAACACTGCGGGCTTGCCGTTCTTAAACGGGCCTGCACCGGAGAAAAACCAGATATTTCCGGCCTTCTGCACGCTGACGTAATTGGCCATAGGATCCGGACCGGCATCCAGCACGATCCCCAATGCCTCCAGCTTCTTCTCAACTTCATTCATAACAGTCGTCTTCCTTTCCTATGTTATCTTCTGTTTATCACATCAAAAAATCTGTCAATGTCCTCTTTGTTGTTATAGTAGTGCAACCCTACGCGGATCTCCTGTTCTCCGACCGTTTCTGTCGGCCTAACCTTGGCAAATACACCGCCTGCTTCAAGAGTCGCATCCGTCACATTCAGCGCTGCGTCCAACCGGAGAGAGATGATCTGGCTGCAGTTCTCCGGAGCAAAATCGTAAGTCAGGCGCAGGGCTTCGGTTTCCCGGACCCGCTGCCGGAAATGATCCGCAAGATCCAGTACATAGCTCTCAATTGCATCCATACCCAAGGCGGTATTCTGCGCCGCCACCAGGCCGAGACCATAAATGCCGTCGTTATGCTGATGGCCGATCTCGAACCGCCCGGCATCCGGGCGGAGATCAAGATGCTTTTTACCGGTATTGAACCGCTCTGTATCCGACATCCAGCCCGCGCCCCAATGCTTTATCCGATTACGGACTTGCGGGCTTATGTACGCGAAGCCGGTCCCGCAGAAGTTCATCATCCATTTGTAGTCATTGCCCACCAAAAAGTCGATATGTGACCGGCGCACATCCACATGCAGAACGCCCAACGCCTGAACCGCGTCTACAAACAGCAGAATGCCGTGATCACTGCACCATGCCCCCAGCCGATCAATGTCGATTCTATATCCGGTGGCGCTCTCCACCAAATTCACGGAGATCGCCTTTGTCCGCTCATCACATGCCGCAAACAGCATCTCCGGCGTCACGGCACCGTTCTCCGGCTCGACAAAGCGGACTTCAAGTCCTTCCGCCTGCCGCTTCTGCCATGCATAGCGTGTGCCGATCCAGCCTTTCTGCACGGTAACAACATTATCGCCGGGAGCATAATCGAGTCCCTCAGTCACAAGGGTATGCAGCTGCGTGGAGCTCTGTCCAAAAGCAATGTCATCAGCATCGCAATGGATCATCTCCGCCAGCGCTTCTTTTGAACGCCGCATCATTTCCAGAGTGCCGACCGCGCCGTCGTCGTATTCCCAAAGGGAATCTCCTCCCTGATAATACCGGGCGTCCGCATAGCGGCGAACACCCTCATAGACAAAGTCGGGGATCAACCCCGTGGAGGACGTTTCAAGGTAAGCCCAGCGGCGGGTTACCGGAACGTGTGCTCTCATCTCCGATATGGTCTTGCAAAAATCAATCATCTGCATTTCCCTCTTATTCTCTTAATACGCCATATGGAAAGGACATATCTCTCCGTTCGCATCTGATATCATCAGTGGTGTTCTTAGCTTAAACTAATATTACCAGTTAGATCGCCAGATGTCAATCGTTTTTTGTGCAAAATGAAAATAATTGTGCTGCCCAGCCGAAAAACGGCGGCAGCACAATTATTTTGTACAAATCATATATCCAATTTTTATGCACTCTGCCGGTTTTACAGGAGCCGTACGTCCTCCAGCAGACATTTCACCGCCAGCTCCTCGTCCCGTGCCAGCATAGCATCCACGATGTGGTCAAAGTTCTGAATGTCAGGATCACCCATAATATTATAAGAGGAAGCTTTGACCAGCAGAGGATAGAGTGTTTCCTCCAACGCTTTGTTTTTTGCCAGACGTGCGATACCCATATGAAACCGGGTATTGACCGTCTCTCCCGGTCGGCACTGTAACTCTTCATTCTCCTGATAAAAGCGAAGCGCATTTAACTCCTCGTCAGTTGCTGTAACGATGGCTTTGCGCATGGCCAGCGTTTCAAGTGCCCGCCTTACCTCCTGTATATTGTTGATCTCTTCGGTAGTATAGACGTTGACCATGTATCCCCGCTTGGGGTAGCTCAGGAGAAAGCCCTCACTGGCAAGGATATGCATGGCCTCCTTTACCGGCGCTTTGCTGACACCGTACTTTGCTGCGATCTGCGCCTCACTGATAAATTCCCGCGGCGCATATACGCCGCTGACAATATCTTTAAGTATCGAGCCGTAGATTTGCTCGGAAAGCTTATTTGCCATGATGCCCCTCCTGTTGCTTCCTTCAAATTTATTCATAAATGATCTTTGAGAATTATAGCAAAAATAGCCTGATATGACAAGTAGTATGTCAATAAAATGCTTCACCATAAATTGTTTCCCCAGTTGAGCCTCTGCGAAGCTCGAAAATGTCAGTTCATAAACGAAATCTACCGACATTTTCAGCCTGTCAAGAAACCCAGTCTGCACATCAGGAGCAGACTGGGTTTCTCAACAGATTGAGAGCGGCACGTGATTATATTCCGCTCCATTACGTGTTTACGATTCCTTCAGCCACTGCCGGAACTCCTCCAACGTGATAATATCCCGGTCGCATTTCTTTTTCTGTTCTCTATCCTGTTCACTCCAGGCGTAGAACTGATCGTCGCTGATGCGGCCCGCCTTGATCCACGCAAAGCGCCTCTTGTATTCTCTGCGGTATGCCTTGAATACCGGGTCATCGGACTGTTTCAGCGTCCACTGCTGGAATGCACCGATCTCCCGGCATTTTTGCTGTCCCTCCGGCACAGGCCGCTGGCAGTACTCCGCGCTGACGCGCCCCGTCTGAGCAAAGTAGCGCCCGCAGTTTTTGCACCGCCGCACGGTGATGTTTTGCTCCACACAGCGCTGCAGGGAGAAGCTGATCATATCGCCGGATGCTGGATCAGGTCTGTCCGTACATCGGTGCAATCAAGCCGAACAAACGCCGCCCCATGACGCTGGAAAACATGATGCTGGAGCTGCGCAAGCGGACATATTGCGGAAAACCGGTGCAGGAGAAGACGGCGCAGAAGTACCTAACGGTCGTCTCCGCCGTGCTCAGCGACGCCAAACGCAATGAGATCATCCAAAAGAATCCCGCCCGGATGATCGACCTGCCCGCCGCCCGGCACCGTGAACAATTCATTCCCACCATCGAAGAAGCCCAACGGTTGCTGCAAGCGCTTGCAAAGGAGCCGCGGCATTTCCGGGTAACCCGATCGTTTTTGTAGCCTATAACAATCTTCAGCTGGACGGCACCTGCGACGAGGTGATGCCCAACGGCGATCTGGGTGAGAAGTTCCGTGCCTTTGGCTGGGAAACGCTGGAGATCGACGGCCACAGCATGGAGGAGATCGTAGCCACACTGGATAAGAGCTACGCCTCACGGAACGGCAAGCCCAAGTGTATCTACGCACACACCGTCAAGGGCAAGGGCGTCTCCTTTATGGAAAACCAGTGCGGCTGGCACGGTGTCGCCCCCAACGACGAGCAGTACAAGCAGGCCGTGGCTGAGCTGAAGGCCCAGCTGGTTTACTAAGCAAGGAGGGACATGAAATGAGTGAAAAGAAGAGTATCGCCACCCGCGACGGCTTTGGCCACGAGATCGTAGCACTGGGCAAGGAAAATCCCGACCTGCTGGTCGTGGATATTGACATCGGCAAGAGCTGCAAGACCGGTGATTTCCGTAAGGAGCTATGGCCAGGTATTCCGGAATTCCCACGCGCTGATGCCCTCCGAAAAATGCCGGATAGCAACTGCTGACCAGCACTCTGCGCCGAATTCCAGCCTTGTCAAAGCAGCTCGGCCGTTTTGGATAGTGCATACAGAAATCGCCCTCGACTTGGTAGCAGCGCAGATATTTGCCCGTCGATTTGCTGCAATTTATCAGGCCAAGCCTGATGCCGTACCGCTCATTCTGTTTCCTTCTCCAATGTGTCACTGAAAATCTCATGGACACGGATCAAAGCAGCGACCTCACAGATAAACCGCTCCGCTAACACCTTTTCATCCACCATGTTCTCTGCGGCGTTGCGCCATGCCCCGCGGCCTGTTCCGCCTCCGCTTTGGCGGCGCGGATGGCCTTTTGAGCGGAGAGCCACCGGCCATAGGCCCCACCGTACAAGTCCTTTTTCAACTTCCGCAGCGCGGCCTTGTACGCCTTCTCCGCTCCGCTGGGGCCGTTGTAGTTGAGATAGATCGCCAGCTCCTGAAAGGTCATGCCAACCTCGTCCGGCTGACCGATGCCGAGGTAGCTTCGCACCAGATTCAGTTCTCTGGGCGTCAGCACCTCCTCCATCCGCTGCATCAGCAGCGTCCGGCGCATCAGGCGGTCATAGGCCACGGCGGGATCGCCGCCGCAGCTGACGGAGAACACAGCATCCCCCAACTGCCGCGTGCAGCACAGCGTCTGGCATTCCTTCAACAGTGCCTCGGCCGACTTGGAGGATACCTTCAGCTTTTCGCATACCGCCTTGGTCAGTTCCGATTCAGATGCATCCTGCGCCTCGGCGCAGAAGTACGCCACGGTGCGGAGCTGGCTGCCGCGGCTGGTTGGGACGGACAGAGGAAAGGCGTATCGCGCGGCATAGTCGGACAGTGCCGCTTCTATCGCGGGTGTCGCATAGGTCAGCAGCCTCGTTCCGTAGGCGGGATCAAAGCGCCTCGCCGCGTCCAGCAGTGCCAGCGCCGCCTCCTGCTTCAAGTCCTCCGTCTCACACCACGGCGTGTACGCCCGCGCCAGGTCGGTGAGGTAACCTTCGTTCTGTGCGATAAGCCGCTCCGCGGCGTTTTTGTCTCCGGCTTGCATTCGCAACGCCAGTTCTTCATTGCAGGGGCCGTCCCCGGCAACGGTGTACATATTTTTCGTCACAGGAACGCCCCCTTCCTCATTTCAGCCGCTTTTCTGCCTCCGCGTAAATGTGTTCCAATTCCATGTCCCGCGCATATCCGTCAGCGGCATAGTCGTTGTCCATCAGTGCCTTGTCCCGGTAGCTCCCCGCCAGATACAGTGCCTCTCGCCGCAGGTCATTGGAGATCTTCCCTCTCTGGTGATGCTTGCGGATGGTGTCGGTGCGGGTATTGAACAGGCGGTAGACCGGGTGTTGTTTGTTCTGCTCCTTCTGGTGCATCATCGCGCCGTACTGCCGGCAGGTATAGCGATTGTCCTGCGGGGCGACACCGTCGCAGTATTTGGGGATGTGGCCGTTGATGGTCAGAAAGTATTTTCCACAGCCTTGGCACTGGCTGGGCGCGTGGCCGTGGTGCAATCCGTTCATCAGGTCGAATATATAAAAGTCAATGGCACGCTTGCAAATCACGCGCTGCGCGGTTTTCCATTTTTCTTCATCGTTCTCATCCTGAAAATATTTGAATCCTGTGACCACTCTTGGATAGGAGAAAAATTCTTCCACCTCGCCAAACGGCATCTGCTCCAACAGGATCAGAAAGCTGTCATCCTCATCAAAGCACTCATGCGCCGCCTTTGTGAAGGCGTCTGCATTACGCTGCTTTGATCTGCGCAGATATTTCATCTCGAATGTGCGGATGAGCAGACAAAAATTATAGATCGCCACCAAGATTCTCAGGATCGGCTCGCAAAAGGAAAGCGCCAAGTACGGAAGATGCGCCTCCTCTTCCTCATAGTCCCGATCGAGCCGCTCCTCGCTCAAAGCATGTACAAGAGCCCCATACGCGCGTTGCTCTTCGCAATAGCAAAACGGAGGGCAAGTATACAACCAGGAAACCGTGTCATGCAGCAGTGGTTTTAGTTCTGCTGCAATATCATGGCGCTTGTTCTTTTCGGCTGTGCTCAAATCGTCCACAAGCGCCGTCAGCACAGTAATACGCTCCAGAAGAGGATCGTGGATCGCACCGGCAAAGTTCAAGATCTCCGCCGCAAAATGTCCCGCCGGGAATTCCTTCCCCTCGTAGTACACACGGTCATTCCAGCAGTCCATTGTCATGGTGTCAAATGTGTTGTACTGATCCGTCCCTATCTTCAAAAGCCCGCCCCCTGTCCCATATCCGTTTTACAGCTGTCCTGCGATATTCTCATTCTATCAAAAAATACAGAATAATCAAGTGAAAGGGTTAGAGCCTCGACTGCAGCGAGGTCTCTGCCCTTACCTTTTTATCTGGAGGTTTTTTTATGTCTCAAATCAAAGGACTGCAAACCATTGACGCGGACACGCTGCAAAGCACCGCTTACGAACCGGTCTCCTTCGTGGTCGACG
>ENA-OURS01000803-OURS01000803.1-human-gut-metagenome-genome-assembly--contig:-NODE-803-length-32914-cov-3.866673_pt1 | contig 32914 bp, 30 predicted proteins | sample MGYA00242109_ERZ509010 | MGnify/ENA primary metagenome ERZ509010 (study PRJEB26280, sample SAMEA2338774) | human gut metagenome | biome: human gut; feature: human-associated habitat; material: faeces... | reverse complement strand
GGCTGCATAACTCCACTCGATTCAAAATATTCTTCATACCATCAAGTAAATTATCTTCCGATGATTCTATCTTTTCATCTTCACTTACTATATTCTGTTGTGACATTGTCTCCGTATATTCTTGAACAATTTCAATTTCTCGATTTTCTTCTTCCACTATCTGATCTAATTGTTCGATCTTACTAGAATATTCTTTGATAGAATTTTTCAAATTTTCTATAGACTCATTGATACTTTTCTGTTCTTCCATCAGTTCATTAATTTTAGCTTTATTCTTTGAATTAACATTTCTAGGTGTAAACAGTTCGTAGCACGAATCATTTGTTTCCTCCAACATTTTTATCATTCCGGTATTTTCTTTTAATTGAATTTCCAATAAATTTAACTGTTTTTCTAATGCATGTTTTTGTTCGAAATAAGAATCTTTTATTTGCTGTAAATATTCTATAACCATAATCACTTGTTCCTTTACTTCTGAGTAATCATCAATAATGCTACTATTCTGGCTATCGGGCATTCGCCGCTCGGCAGTCTTTATTATATCATGAAGCGCAGTCCGCCGTGCACGCCAGAAAAATCAAAGATTTTCCTGGCTGACGGGCATTCGCCCTATCATAGACAAAAAAAATAGTTTTTTGCCTGCAAGCAGTCACAAACTATTTTCTCTGTCTATGGCACTGCTCATTGCATACGCACATTATACCATATCATTATTTTAAAAACAATTATACTACAATTATAGTTATTTTATTATCACAAATAAATTATAATTTTCAAAATATGTAAAAGAAATGAATGATTTTTCAAAAATTAATTTGTATATGTTATAAAAAGCGGATATAATATTATTAAATAAAGATTTATGATTATGAAATGGTGAAACGATTTTTCAATTATATGAAATGCATTTTTTAATGATCATAAAATAAATAAGGAGGTTTTTATGAAGAAGAATATTAAACATTTTTTTCTGTTGACAGCTCTTGCCGCTGGAACAATCCATTTTGTTAACAGATTTATTAATATGACAGCTGATATCAAGAATATTTTGAAAGCAGAGAACGGCAATTTTTACGATTGGAAAAACGGACAGATTTATTATACGAAACGCGGATCAGGCAGTCCGTTATTGCTGATTCATGATCTGGATCCGGTCAGTTCTTCTTATGAATGGTGCAAAGTGATCCGTAAACTGGAAAAGAAACATACTGTCTACACATTAGACTTACTTGGATGTGGACGCTCTGCAAAACCATACTTAACTTACACCAATTATTTATATGTTCAGCTTATAACTGATTTTATCAAAAATGTGATTGGAGAAAAACCAGATATTGTTGCATCGAATGAATCTATTTCATTTGTAACATTGGCTTGCAATATGAATAAAGATCTTGCAAATTCTATTATTGCGATCAATCCGACTTCTTTGAAAGAGCTTCATATTACAACCGATAAATATGCATCTGTGAAAAAAACTTTATTGGAACTCCCTGTGATTGGAACCTTCCTTTACAATATCAAAGTGAGCAATACCAACATCACCAAATATTTCCGTGAAGAATATTATGCAAGACCACAGCTGGTTTCTTCCAAATTGATCGACGCATATTACGAAGCAGCCCACATGAATTTCAGTCATGGTAAATATTTAATGGCAAGCATGGAAGCAAATTACACAAAGAACAGTATCGAACATGCACTGAAAAAATTAGAAACACCAATTTATGTGATTGAAAGTCGAAACATGAAAGATGCAATCGCAATTGCAGATTCTTATAAAAAGACAAACTCCAGAAATGAAATCGTATACTTATCCAACTGTAAAAAATATCCACAGTTAGAGATTGCCGATAAAGTTGTGGAAGCAATTGATATGTTTTTAAAATAGGATTATTTTAGAATTTAATAATAAAAAGAAAAAACTCCTGTCCTCCAAATGATGCATTAAAAACACGTTTTATAATAGAATGTAAAAATTTTTACATTTAAGCATGTTATTGCATCATAAAAAGACAGGAGTTTGTGTATATGGTGATTTATTTTATCACCCAATTATTACATCACTCAGTAACTATTATTTTTACAACGGTGTCTTTGTCGGTGTTCCGGCTTTTCTCGGATAAGTTTTCGGTGTTCCCTTCACCTTATCGATCACGACAAACGATCTTTTCTGCTCATACAGATCAAATTTATAGACTTCTTTCATTTTTCCTCCAAGCAAAAATGTTGCATTTTTTGCATTAGCAACTTCCTCTTCAATTTCACCGGATTTGTAAGAAATAAAATTTCCACCTATTTTTACAAAAGGAACACAATACTCTTCTAAGGAAGAAAGGTTTGCAACTGCCCTTGAGACAACCAGATCAAACTTTTCACGATATTCTTTATTTCTTCCAAGTTCCTCTGCTCTCGCGTGAAGTGCTTCAATATCTTTTAATCCAAGTTCCTCTATCACTTCCTGTAAAAATAATATTCTTTTATTCAGAGAATCAGCAAGTGTCATCCTCAGATTTGGAAATGCGATTTTCAAAGGAATCCCTGGAAATCCGGCGCCGGTTCCCATGTCCATCACTGAAACTTCTTTTTTGAGATCATACACTTTGATCAGGGAGAGACTGTCCAGAAAATGTTTTTCAATGACTTCATCAAATTCTGTGATCGCAGTCAGATTCATAACTTTATTTTTTTCCACCAGCATCTCATAATATCTGATAAACTGCTGTATCTGATTATCGCTTAATTCAATCTGAAGTTCTTCCAGACCTTTTAAAAATTTTTCTAAATTATATGTCATTTTATATTTCCTTTATGATATTTCATCTGCTCCATATAAACCAAAAGTACCGAAATGTCTGCCGGGGAGACTCCTGAAATTCTCGATGCCTGGCCAATTGATAACGGTCTGTAAAGTTTTAACTTCTGTCTGGCTTCAATACGGAGGCTTGGTACTTCATCATAATCAAAATCTTCTGCTATTTTTTTATTTTCCAGTTTTTTATAATGCTCTACCTGTTTGATCTGCCGCACAATATATCCATCATACTTGATATTGATATTAACCTGTTCAACTACATCATAAGGCAGCTCAGGTCTTTCCTTATCAATCACAGCTAATTTTTCATAATCAAGTTCAGGTCTGCGGATCAGTTCTGTTAAAGTTGTTCCGGTATTTAACGGAATACTTCCGTAACTTTCCAAAAGAGCCTGAACCTCTTTATTAGCACCGATCTTGACTCCGGCAACACGTTCAATCTCTTTCTGGATCAATACTTCCTTCTGGCAGACCCAGTCATATCGCTCCTGTGAAATTAAACCAATCTCATATCCTTTTTTTGATAAACGGAGATCAGCATTATCCTGACGAAGCAGCAAACGGTATTCCGCACGGGAAGTCATCATGCGATACGGCTCATGATTTTCTTTTGTCACAAGATCATCAATTAATACTCCTATATAAGCCTCGGAGCGATCTAATATCAGCGGTTCTTTTCCGAGAATGCTCATGGCTGCATTGATTCCGGCAACCAGTCCCTGACAGGCAGCCTCCTCATAACCACTGCTTCCATTAAACTGACCACCTGAAAACAGTCCTTTGATATTTTTAAATTCCAGAGTAGCATACAACTGATTTGGATTGATACAATCGTACTCAATCGCATAAGCATTACGGACAATTTTCACATGTTCAAGTCCCGGCAGGGTGCGGTACATTTCATGCTGGACATCTTCCGGTAAAGAGGAAGACATTCCACCAACATACATCTCATTCGTATTTATTCCTTCCGGTTCAATAAAAATCTGATGTCTGTCCTTATCCGCAAATTTTACAACCTTATCTTCAATGGAAGGACAGTATCTTGGTCCTGTACCTTCAATAATTCCTGCATAAATCGGAGAGCGGTCCAAGTTATTCCTGATGATCTCATGTGTTTTCTCATTTGTATAAGTCAGCCAGCAGGAAACCTGATCGATCTGCACATCTTCAGGATTAGTTGTAAAGGAAAAAGGTACAACTCTCTCATCACCCTTTTGCTCCTGCATTTTTGAAAAATCAACAGACCTTTTGTCAATTCGTGCAGGCGTTCCTGTCTTAAAACGGAACATTTCAATTCCATGCGCTTTCAGGGAATCTGTCAGATGATTTGCTGCCTGCAGACCGTTTGGTCCGGTGTATGTGATCATCTCACCGGTCAGACATCTTGCGCGAAGATAAGTTCCTGTACACAATACGACTGCCTTACAATGATAAACCGCACCTGAAAACGTTTTCACACCTGTCATTTTCTGAATCTCTTTTCCATTTTCCAGCGCTGTTGTTTCCGTGATAATTTCAGAAACTTCTGCCTGACGGATGGTAAGATGATCGGTATTCTGAAGCGTCTTACGCATCTCCATACTATAATTCATTTTATCTGCCTGCGCACGCAGTGAATGAACGGCCGGACCTTTAGATTTATTTAACATCTTAGACTGGATAAATGTCTTATCGATATTTTTTCCCATCTCACCACCGAGCGCATCGATCTCACGAACCAGATGTCCCTTGGAACTTCCACCAATATTCGGATTACACGGCATCATCGCTATACTGTCTACACTCACGGTAAAAATAATTGTTTCCAGTCCGAGTCTCGCACACGCCAATGCTGCCTCGCATCCGGCATGTCCGGCTCCGACTACAACCACATCATATTCTTCCTCTACATACGGAATCTTCTTCTCTTCCATTTTTCTTTCCTCAACTCATATAAGATTTTGAATGATTCTCTTTCACATTACAATCTGCAAATTATTTTTTATTTACCCATACAGAATTTACTGAAGATTTCATTTACCAGATCATCTTCCACAGATTCTCCGATAATATTTCCAAGTTTCTCGTAAGCATTCATCAGATCAATGGAATAAAAATCTTCCGGCATATCATCTGCAATACTCTGCAATACTAAATGTAAACTTCGTAAAGCTTCCTGTAAAGATGTTTTATGTCTGATATTCGTAATATAAACTTCATCATTAAATGTAACTTCCCCGGAAAAGAACATTTCTTTGATCGTTTCTTCAAGATCATCCATTCCGGTCTGCTCTTTTGCAGAAATTGAGATCATTTTTTTGTCCAGATGTTTTCTGATATCTTCCACAGTTGTAACCGGACTTAAATCAGATTTATTTAACAAAACGATTGCATGTCTGTCTTTCAATAATTCCATGATCTCATGATCATTTTCATCTAACGCTGTGGATGTGTCAACTACGTAAATGACAAGATCGGCATTATTCAAATATTTCTTTGCACGTTCCACACCGATTTTTTCCACGACATCTTCCGTATCACGGATTCCGGCGGTATCAATGATATTCAATAAAATACCGTTTAAATTAATCTGTTCTTCCAGAACATCTCTTGTTGTTCCCGCAATATCTGTAACGATTGCCTTCTCTTCTCCAACCAGAGAATTTAAAAGAGAAGATTTTCCGGCATTCGGCTTTCCAACAATAACAGTTGAAATACCTTCTTTTAACATTTTTCCATTATCACTGTTTGCAAGCAGTTTATCAATTTTTTTTATCACATCCGATACTATACCGGATAGTTTTTCCGGATATCCATCCAGACTGATGTGCTCCGGATCATCTAATGCACTTTCGATAAATGCAATCTCATGTAAAACAGTTCCGCGGATTTCTTTAATTTTTTCTGAAACAGAACCGGAAAGCTGGCTCAACGAACTTTTTAATGCAAATTCATTCTTGGAATTGATAACATCAATAACGGATTCTGCCTGTGAGAGATCAATTCTTCCATTTAAAAATGCACGTTTTGTAAATTCACCCGGCTCTGCAGGACGCGCACCATATTTGATAACTGTTTCTAAAATTCTCTTCATGACATAAACGCCACCATGACAGTCTATCTCAACCGTATCTTCCCTGGTATAACTTTTCGGTTCTCTCATCAGAACAACCATAACTTCATCGATCACTTCATCTCCATCATGAATATGACCATAGTGAATTGTATGCGTTGGCATATCTTCTAACTTTTTCTGATTCTTCATTTCAAAAATACGGTCTGTGATAGAAACTGCCTCGTCTCCGCTGATTCTTACGATTCCGATTCCTGAACTTGTCATTGCAGTTGCAATTGCAGCAATGGTATCCGTTCCCATAGTGATATCCTTTCCATGTACAAAACTGCACGCCGCAAAACTTCATAAGAACCTGCCATATCATTTCCGGCATTTTCATAAAGCTTTGTAACGTGCAGCTTCTGGTCTTTTAAATTCTATACTTGAATTTATCTTTCTCTATCTCTTTTTAAAGTAACAACCACATGTCTGTATGGTTCTTCGCCCTCGCTGTGTGTTGTTACAAACTTATCATTCTGCAATGCAGAATGGATAACTCTTCTCTCAAAAGGATTCATTGGTTCTAAAGAAACAGGACGTTTTGTTCTCTTTACTTTGTATGCAATGTTCTTTGCAAGATTCTCCAATGTCTCTTTTCTTCTCTTGCGGTAATCTTCTGTATCAATCTTAACTTTAATGTATTCCTCAGAATTTTTATTCACTGCAAGGTTTGCAAGATACTGCAGGGAGTCGAGAGTCTGTCCTCTTTTACCAATGAGGATACCCATGTCATCTCCTTTCAGTTCTACGTTGTAAGTATTACCATCTTCTGCTTTTTCAATAATGATCTCAACTTTAAGATCCATAGCAGCAAAGATTTTCTGTAAAAATTCTGTGATATCACCTTCTACAGAATATTTCTTACGAACTTTGATCACAGCATCTTTTCTTGCGATTCCTAAAAATCCTATGCTTCCTTTTTCGATTACTTCATATTCAATCTGATCACTGGTAGCTCCAAGTTTTACAAGAGCTTCTGTGATAGCATCATCGACTGTTCTTGCTGATACTTCAATATACTCCATAACAATAACCTCCACATATACGTTATCTTACCAACACTTTTTTGAAAAATAATCTGTTAGTTTTTCTTATTATTTCTCTCGTTAAATTCACGGACCAGGTTTGCTTTTGCAGCCATACTTCCAGGTTTTGCATTCGCTTTCAATGCATTTGCCTTCTCAAGTTCAAGTTCCTTCTCTGCCGTTGTCTTAACGGAACTCTTGGAACTTGCTGTAACCTGTCTTGTGTTCATACGTGCAGCATTGGAAATCTGGTTTTCGGAAATTCCCATTTTCTCACGTTTTTTCTTTGCTTTTTCCTGATTCTTTGCAATAATATCATCCAGATCAATCTTATCAAAATGTTTATTTAAGAAGAACTGCTGGATACTTCTTACAACCGCACTTGCAATCCAGTAGATACCGAGACCGACCGGAACAGTAAAACACATTACCAGTGAGAATAATGGCATAGTACGGTTCATCATCTTCATCTGCTGAGCCATCTGGTCATTATCTCCGCCTGCTGTTGCAGCCGTTGGCATTAACTTGATATTTAAAACCTGTGTCAAATAAGAAATCACAGGAATCAGCAATGCAAGAACTGCCATCAGAATACTTCCACCTACAAATGCAGCTTTGATGATCTGAAATGGAGTATCTGAAATATTTAATCCTATAAAGTTGTTTACATGAGAAACTACACCATATGTAGAATCAATGGAATCTGTGAGCGCCGGGAATGACTCTCTTAAGGAATCCCATCCGGTAGAACTCATTTTTGATAAAACATCTACTACATAATTCTGTAATGTTGTTGTATCTGTTGCCGTAAAATCAACCTGTACTGTGTTCAATTTTAATGTGCTCATCAGGTTTGTCATAATATCCTGATAGCCGCTTGTTGCCATGATCTTATCAACCAGATCAAGATAAACATCCTTCACACTGCTGATATAGGCAGGAACATTCATAAATACACGGTACAACGCCAAAAGTAAAGGCATCTGAATTAACATCTGCACACAGCTGCCTGTCGGTGAAACACCATACTTCTCATAGATCTGCTGTGTCTCAGCCTGCATATTCTGCATGGATACGGTATCTTTCTTATCCTTATACTTTTTCTGGACCGCCTGAAGCTCCGGGTTCATCTTCTGAGATAACTTCGAGAACTTCTGCTGTTTATAAGTCAATGGGAACATTAAAGCATAAATAACAATGGTAAATAAAATAATAGAAAGACCTACGTTGGAAATTCCAACTTTTTCCATTAAAATATACATGCCATTCATTATCCAGCCAAGTAATTTTGCAATTGGTCCAAGAATGGCACCATTGTATGCTGTTAATAACATCTCTGACACTGAAAATACCTCCAATTATGGAACGGGATCATATCCGCCTTTTGAAAAAGGATTACATCTTATAATTCTCCAAAGCGCTAACGCCCCACCTTTGACAGCTCCATACTTTTCGACAGCCTCTAACCCATAGGTGGAACAGGTCGGGTAGTATGGACATTTTGTTGTTTTCATCGGAGAAATATACTTTCTATAAAATTTAATCAAAGCAATCAATATTTTTTTCAAAATGATTCCATCTTCTTTTCTAAAATCTTTACTTCAAAATTTTATGAAGACCTCCAAGATGTAACAAAGCACTTTCCACTTCATGATATGAAATGTCTTTTGCTGTATTTCTTGCGATGACTACAATGTCTAAACCACTATTAAACATGTCTTCCTGTAGCCGGTAACTTTCTCTGATCAATCGGGTTACATGATGTCTTATAACACTATTTCCTACTTTTTTACTCACCGATATGCCTAACCGGTTTCTGTCTGTATCATTTTCCAGAACGTACATCACCAGATAACGGTTTGCATATGATTTTCCTTTTTTATATACGTTCTGAAAATCTCTGTTTTTCTTTAATGATTCTGAATATTTCATCTAATATTCCTTTGCCAAAAATTGATCATAAAAGAAGAAAAGACCACAAATATGTGGCCTATGCTGATAATTTTTTTCTACCTTTTAATCTTCTTGCAGCCAATACTTTTCTTCCGCCTGCAGTACTCATTCTGCTTCTGAATCCGTGAACTTTCGCTCTCTGTCTCTTCTTAGGTTGGAATGTCATCTTCATGTCACATACACCTCCTCTACAATTCAAACATATATTTTACTCAATGTTATGATAAGTCTACTTCAATAGCGACAAAACATCATTTTTATTTATATCAAAATAATCGGACAAAGTCAAGCAAAATCTCATAAAATAAGGCTTTTGCCAATATTTAGTTTTCCACTTTCTGTCATTTTTGTTTTTTTACCACTATATATATAAGGAAGAAATGCATTTTATCTATATATGGTATAATGTTATACACATAGAAAATCAAAAATTTTTCCACAAAAAACCCAGTATTTATGCCGTTTACATAAGTTATCCTCAATTTGTGGATAACTTGTGGACAATTTCTTGATAATGTCATCATAACTTGTGTATAAATGTGTACAATCCTTATTTTTCCCGGTCTATAACTATTTTTCCATTATTAACAATAACTTCTAGTATATTCACATTAAGCGTTAAAACGCCCATATAGCCACTTTTTTTATCAACGCCCTATCCCCAGTCCTTCCACAATTAAACGTTGATAATTCCGCAAAAATAGTGTAGGATAGCATTATATAGAATTTTTTAGAGTTTTTTAAGCAGTTAAGATTAACTGCTATATTTTAGTGCTATCAGAAAACGGAGTTAGAAAATGGACAAGATTTTGGAAAAATGGGATGAAATTTTACAGACAGTAAAAACAGAGCATGATGTCAGCGACATTTCTTTTGATACCTGGATCAAACCTCTGGAAGTTTTTGGTGTTGAGGGAAATACCCTCTATATCCTTGTTCCATCTGAACAGATGACTTTAAGTTATATCTCAAAAAAATATTATCTTCCTTTAAAAGTAGCAATTGCTGAAATTATCGGAACCGAATATGAGATTCAGTTTATTTTACCGGAACAGACCAAAAATATCAGACCTTCCAATAATAAAGGAAAGAAAACACCTGAACCTGAAGCTTCCAAACGTTCCAACTTAAATCCAAATTACACATTTGATACTTTCGTTGTCGGCAGCAATAACCGTTTTGCACAGTCTGCCTCACTGGCAGTAGCGGAATCTCCGGGAGAAGCTTACAACCCTCTTTATATTTATGGTGGACCTGGACTTGGAAAAACCCACTTGATGCATTCCATTGGACATTTCATCCTGGAAAGAAATCCGGAAGCAAAAGTTTTGTATGTTACTTCCGAGGAATTTACCAATGAAGTTATCGAATCTATCCGTAGTGGTAACGCCTCTGCGATGAATAAATTCCGTGAAAAATACAGAACCATCGACGTTCTCATGATCGACGACGTTCAGTTTATTATAGGAAAAGAAAGTACACAGGAAGAATTTTTCCACACGTTCAACGCTCTCCACTCCGCAGGCAAACAGATCATTTTAACATCGGATAAACCGCCAAAGGATATGGAAACGTTAGAAGAACGAATCCGTTCCCGTTTCGAATGGGGACTTATGGCAGACATCGGAGCTCCTGATTACGAGACGCGAATGGCAATCCTTCGCCGGAAAGTGGAATCTGATGATATGTCCTTAAGCGATGACATTTTAAATTACATCGCAAATAATATTAAATCCAACATCCGTGAATTAGAGGGAGCTTTGAACAAACTCCTCGCTTACTCGAATCTAGAAAAAACAGAGATCACCATGGAGATTGCCAAGAAAGAACTTCAGAATATTATCACACCGGACAAGCCAAGAGAAATCACTCCTCAGCTTATCATTGAAGTTGTTTCGGAACATTTCCAGATTTCACTGGATCAGATGATCTCAAAAAACAGAAGTAATGAGATTGCAAGACCAAGGCAGATTGCCATGTACCTCTGTAAAACCATGACGGATATTCCATTGGATTCCATCGGTTCCTTACTGGGCGGAAGAGATCACTCGACCATTATCCACGGCATCAAAAAAATTGCGGATGAGTACGATTCCAACGAACAGACACGCAATTTAATTGAAACTATCAAGAAAAAAATCAATCCAAACTAAAGTTATCAACTTTTTTTCGAGTTATTAACAAAATTTTGTGGATAACCTGTTCAAATCATGTTTAATTTATGTTTAAAGTTTTGGATAACCTACTTTTCAAGATGAATTTCAAATTTTTTCTGAGGAGGCTTAAAATTTTAATTCACATTTTATCCAAGGTTAATCCTCATGCTTTTCACATAGTTATACAGTCGGATTTTTCGGACAAGCCCTTATGTTTTCAAGGGTTGCAGGGTTATTCACTTATTCACACACACTAATACGACTACTTTTAATATCTTTTATTAATTATATTTATTTTGGCTTTCGCCAAGCAGGAAGGAGTTATTCACATTATGAAATTAATCTGTTCTAAATCAAATCTGCTTCATGGAGTTAACATTGTGTCCAAGGCTGTTCCAACCAGAACCACAATGGCAATCCTTGAATGCATTTTAATTGATGCTTCTGCTAATGAAATCAAATTAACAGCAAACGATATGGAACTTGGAATTGAAACTAAGATTGAAGGAGAAATTGCAGAGAGGGGAATCATTGCATTAGATGCTAAGATTTTTTCTGAGATTGTCCGTAAATTACCGGACAGTGATGTTGTGATCGAAACAGATTCCAATTTTAAAACCACCATTACCTGTGAGAAAGCAAAGTTTAACATTGTTGGAAAATCAGGTGATGATTTTTCCTATATTCCATTTATTGAAAGAAATGAATGTATTTCAATCTCCCAGTTTACTTTAAAAGAAGTGATTCGTCAGACGATCTTCTCAATTGCTGACAATGACAACAATAAACTGATGACGGGTGAACTTTTCGAGATTGAAGAGAATCAGTTAAAAGTAGTTTCTCTGGATGGACACAGAATTTCCATCCGTAATATTGAATTAAAGAATAATTACGATCATAAGAAAGTAGTTGTTCCTGGTAAAACACTTCAGGAAGTAAGTAAGATTTTACCTGGAAGTGCAGAGGAAGAAGTCAATATTTTCCTTTCAGAGAATCATATTGTATTTGAATTTGATGATACTACAGTTGTATCCAGATTGATAGAAGGAGAGTATTTCAAGATTGAGCAGATGCTTTCCTCTGATTATGATACAAAAGTTAAGATTAATAAACGTGAATTATTAGACTGTATCGACCGTGCAACACTCCTCGTAAAAGAGGGTGACAAGAAACCAATTATCATGAATATCACAGATGGAAATATGGAATTAAAGATCAATTCTTTTATTGGTTCCATGAATGAAGATATTGATATCGCAAAAGAGGGAAAAGATATCCTCATTGGATTTAATCCGAAATTCTTTATCGATGCATTGAGAGTCATCGATGAGGAAGAGGTTTCTCTTTATATGGTAAACCCGAAGGCTCCATGTTTTATCAAGGATGATGAAGGAAAGTTCATTTATCTGATTCTTCCAGTAAACTTTAACGCAGCCACTAACTAAGAAAGGCAGAAAGATGATCACAGTAAATATCAGAGAGACGGATGAATTTATCAAACTGGGACAGGCTTTGAAAAAAGCAGGTCTTGTAGAATCCGGAGTAGATGCAAAGTTTTTTATTCAGGATGGACAGGTAAAATTAAACGGCGAGACAGAGCTTCAGCGTGGAAAAAAATTATACAATGGAGATGTTGTTTCCTTTAACGGCGAGACAATTCAGATTGTAAAATGATCATAAAATCAATTGAATTGCAGAATTTTCGAAATTATGAAGATTTAAATATTTCATTTGATGAGGGAACCAATATTTTTTACGGGGACAATGCGCAGGGAAAAACGAATATCCTTGAAGCTGCATACTTAAGTGGAACAACTAAGTCCCACAAATGTAGTAAGGACAAGGAAATGATCCGTTTCGGGGAGCAGGAGTCCCATATCAGAACGGTTGTTGTAAAAAAAGATAAAGAATATCAGATTGATATGCATTTAAAACACAATCGTTCCAAGGGAATAGCAATCAATAAAGTTCCGATCAAAAAAGCCAGCGAGCTTTTTGGAATTCTCAATATGGTATTTTTTTCGCCGGAGGATCTGAATATTATCAAAAATGGTCCGGCGGAGCGCCGCAGATTTCTGGATTCTGAATTATGCCAGTTGGATAAAATATATTTGTCAGATCTTACAACTTACAATAAAATTTTGAATCAGCGTAACAAATTATTAAAAGATATGGTTTACAGACCGGATTTAAAGGATACACTTCCGGTATGGGATATGCAACTGGTAGAAACTGGCAGGAAAATCATTCGGCGAAGAAAACAGTTTGTTGATGAGCTAAATGAGATCGTGCATGATATTCACTATCGGATTTCCGGTGAAAAAGAAGATCTGCTTTTGCAGTATGAACCAAGTATTGAAGATATTTTTTTCGAGGATGAACTTTCCAGAGTCAAAGAGAGGGATATGCGGCAGTGTATGACATCAGTGGGACCGCACCGGGATGACCTTCTTTTTTCCATCGGTGAGGTGGACATTCGGAAGTTCGGTTCGCAGGGACAGCAGAGAACTTCAGCTCTGTCCTTGAAATTGTCAGAGATTGAACTGGTCAAACGGTCCATTCATGATACACCGGTTTTGTTGCTCGATGATGTGTTGTCGGAACTTGACAGTAACCGGCAGAATTATCTGCTCAACAGTATTCATGATACACAGACGCTGATCACCTGTACAGGGCTGGATGAATTTGTAAAAAACAGATTTCAGATCAATAAGATATTTAAAGTTGTACAGGGGACTGTGGAAGAGAGAAAAGAAATATAATTGCATTGTACATATTTTTTTATGTGCAGAATGGAGGAATAAATGGGTACAGAAAACGAATATGGTGGAGACCAGATCCAGATTTTGGAAGGACTTGAGGCTGTTCGTAAAAGACCGGGTATGTACATCGGTAGTACATCAGCCAGGGGCTTACATCATCTGGTATATGAGATTGTAGACAACTCAGTAGATGAGGCACTTGCCGGATACTGCAAAAATATTGAAGTGACCATAAATGAAGATAACTCTATTACCGTAGAAGATGATGGACGTGGTATTCCGGTCGACATCAATCACAAAGCTGGAAAATCCGCATTGGAAGTCGTATACACTGTACTTCATGCCGGTGGAAAATTTGGCGGTGGAGGCTACAAAGTATCCGGTGGACTTCACGGCGTAGGTGCGTCAGTTGTAAATGCACTTTCCACAAAGTTAAAAGTTGAGGTTTACCGTGAAGGAAAGATTTATTTCCAGAGTTACAAGATCGGTAAACCGGATGAACCGGTGAAAGTGATCGGAGAATGCGGCGAGGACAAGCACGGAACAAAGGTTACTTTTTGGCCGGACGGATCGATTTTTGAAGAGACCGTTTTTGATTATGATACGTTAAAACAGCGTTTGCGTGAGACAGCCTTTTTGACAAAAGGTTTAAGAATAGTGCTGACAGATTTAAGAGAAAACCCGGCGAGAACTCATGATTTTCATTATGCCGGCGGTATCAAAGAATTTGTTACTTACTTAAACAAGAGCAAAGAAGCTTTATACCCGGAAGTCATTTACTGTGAGGGCAGTGGAAATGGTGTCTATGTGGAAGTTGCCATGCAGCATAATGATTCCTACAATGAGTTGACGTTAAGTTTTGTCAATAACATTATCACACCGGAAGGTGGTACACATCTTGCCGGATTCCGTAATGCATTGACGAAAACATTTAATGCTTATGCGAGAGCGAATAAATTATTAAAAGACAGTGAACCGGCATTGACGGGTGATGATATCCGTGAAGGACTGACCGCCATTATCAGTGTCAAGATTGAGGAACCTCAGTTTGAGGGACAGACCAAGCAGAAACTGGGTAACAGCGAAGCCCGCGGTGCGGTGGATTCCATTGTAAGCGAGCAGCTTACTTACTTTTTAGAGCAGAATCCGACGGTTGCCAAGACAATCTGTGAAAAGTCACTTCTTGCACAGCGCGCGAGAGAGGCAGCAAGAAAAGCGAGAGATTTAACCAGAAGAAAAACAGCACTGGAGGGAATGTCTCTTCCGGGAAAACTGGCAGACTGTTCTGACAAAGATCCAAAGAACTGTGAGATTTTCATCGTCGAGGGAGATTCCGCCGGCGGTTCCGCTAAGACTGCGAGAAGCCGTGCAACCCAGGCAATCCTCCCACTTCGTGGTAAGATTTTAAATGTCGAAAAGGCAAGACTGGATAAGATTTATGGAAATGCTGAGATCAAAGCTATGATCACTGCGTTTGGTACAGGTATTCATGAAGACTTTGATATCAGCAAACTTCGTTACAACAAGATTATCATTATGACGGATGCCGATGTCGATGGTGCCCATATCAGTACGTTAATGCTGACATTCCTTTATCGGTTCATGCCGGATCTGATCAAAGAAGGCCATGTATATCTGGCACAGCCGCCACTATACAAGATCGAAAAAAACAAAAATGTATGGTACGCTTACAGTGATGATGAGTTAAATGCAATCTTAACGGAGATCGGACGTGACGGAAATAATAAGATCCAGCGTTACAAAGGACTTGGTGAGATGGATGCGGAACAGCTTTGGGAGACGACCATGGATCCGGAGAAACGAATTTTAAAACGTGTTATGATCGATGATGAGAGTACTTCTGAGATTGATATTACATTTACAACTCTCATGGGAGATAAAGTAGAACCGAGACGTGAGTTTATTGAAGAAAATGCGAAGTATGTGCAGAATCTTGATATCTAAGATTGCATGTGTTAGAAATTATATATATTACTGCAAATGTAGTTCAATAAAAAATAGAAAGTTTATTTATAATATAATTGCAAATGTAGTTTAATTAGAGAAATGCAGATTTTGAACCAAAAAGAATCTGCAGGAATGAGGTAAATAGAATGGATGACAAAATTTTTGATCAAATCCATGATGTCGATCTGAAAAAAACAATGGAGACATCCTATATCGATTATGCGATGAGCGTTATCGCCCAGCGTGCATTGCCGGATGTAAGAGATGGTTTGAAACCGGTACAGCGCCGTGTACTTTACTCCATGATCGAATTAAATAATGGACCGGACAAGCCACACAGAAAATGTGCGCGTATTGTCGGTGATACCATGGGTAAATACCATCCACATGGAGACAGTTCCATCTACGGAGCATTGGTCAACATGGCACAGGACTGGTCTACAAGATATCCGCTTGTTGATGGTCATGGAAACTTTGGTTCTGTCGACGGTGACGGTGCCGCTGCGATGCGATATACAGAGGCAAGACTCAGCAAAATTTCCATGGAAATGCTCGCAGACATCAATAAAGATACCGTTGACTTTGTACCAAACTTTGATGAGACCGAGAAAGAGCCGACGGTGCTCCCTTCCCGCTATCCGAATCTTCTGGTAAACGGAACAACCGGTATTGCTGTTGGTATGGCAACAAACATTCCGCCTCACAATCTGCGTGAGGTGATTCATGCCGTCGTAAAAATTATAGACAACGAAGTGCTAGAGGACCGGGGGACAGATATCGAAGAACTTTTGAGTATTGTAAAAGGTCCGGATTTTCCAACCGGAGCGATGATTCTTGGAACAACCGGAATTAACGAAGCTTACCGCACCGGACGCGGAAAAATCAGAGTTCGTGCGATCACCAATATCGAACCAATGCAAAACGGTAAAAACCGTATCGTTGTGACCGAACTTCCATACATGGTCAACAAAGCAAGACTGATCGAGAAAATCGCAGAGCTTGTAAGAGATAAAAAAATTGATGGAATCACGGATCTTCGTGATGAGTCTGACCGTCAGGGTATGCGTATATGTATCGAGCTGCGCCGCGATGTAAATCCGAATGTGGTTTTGAATCTGCTCTACAAACATACCCAGATGCAGGATACGTTTGGTGTTATCATGTTAGCCCTTGTGGACAACCAGCCGAAAGTATTAAATCTCCATGAGATGTTAGGCTACTATCTGGATCACCAGAAAGATGTTGTGACCAGAAGAACAAAATACGATTTAAACAAAGCAGAAGAACGCGCTCACATTTTGGAGGGCTTACTGATCGCGCTTGATAATATCGATGAAGTGATCAATATTATCCGAAGCAGTGCAAATACACCGGAAGCAAAAAATCGTTTGATCGAGAGATTTTCCCTGACAGATGTTCAGGCACAGGCGATCGTCGATATGCGTCTGCGCGCACTGACAGGTCTGGAACGCGAGAAGATCGAAGCTGAGTATGCAGAGTTGATGGATCGTATTGCAGAGTTAAAAGCAATTCTGGCAGATGAGAAAAAACTCCTTGGTGTTATCCGTGAGGAAATCCTCTTGATCGCAGAAAAATACGGTGATGAGCGAAGAACTTCCATCGGATTTGACGAGTATGATATTTCCATGGAGGATCTCATTCCGGTAACCAACACTGTGATCGCAATGACAAAACTTGGCTATATCAAGAGAATGAGCCTTGATAATTTCCGTGCCCAGAACCGTGGCGGCAAGGGAATCAAGGGAATGGAGACAATCGATGAAGATTACATCGAGGAACTTTTGATGACAACTTCCCATCATTACATGATGTTCTTTACCAATACCGGTCGTGTATACAGAATGAAAGCATACGAAATTCCGGAAGCGGGCAGAACCGCGAGAGGTACTGCGATCATTAACCTGTTGCAGCTTCAGCCGGGAGAGAAAATTACCGCAGTGATCCCAATCAAGGAATATACCGAAGGACACTATCTGTTTATGGCAACTAAGAACGGTATTGTGAAGAAAACACCGATCACCGATTATGCGAATGTCAGAAAAACAGGACTTGCAGCCATCACACTGCGTGAAGATGATGAATTGATCGAAGTGAAAAAGACCGATAACGAACAGGATATTTTCCTTGTGACAAAATACGGACAGTGTATTCGTTTCAATGAGAGAGATGTCAGAAGTACCGGAAGAACCTCTATGGGTGTGATCGGTATGAACTTAACGGACGGCGATAAAGTTGTCGGAATGCAGATGGAATCCCAGGGGGATGCTCTGATGATCGTATCTGAAAAAGGTCTTGGAAAATGCACACTTGCATCTGAATTTACTGCCCAGAACCGTGGTGGTAAAGGTGTCAAGTGCTATAAGATCACAGAAAAAACCGGAAATATCGTCGGTGTGAAAGCAGTTAATCAGGATGATGAGATGATGCTGATCACAACGGAAGGAATTATCATCCGTATCAAAGTCAGTGATACTGCTTTGCTCGGAAGAGTTACTTCCGGTGTAAAACTGATGAATCTTGCGGATGATGTCACAGTTGCAAGCATTGCAAAAGTACGTGAGGACAAATCCCTCATGGAAAATACAGATGAATCTGAACTTGTCACAGAGGAAGAGGAAGCCAAGAGTGCTGCGGCTGCAGCAGAGGCTGCGAAAAAAGCGGCAGGTCAGATGACAGAAACGGATGATGAATTAATGCAGGAATTATTAAGCCGTGCTGAGTCTGATTCGGAAGAGGAATAAAAAAATATTTTGACCGCAGTGATACAAAGAATTCACTGTGGTCTGGACAGTAGGCTGCCACATTTTTATGTAGCAGCCGATTTGTCTATCTAAAAACAAATTATTTTTCATGATAACAAGCCTGATTTGAAAAAAAGGATGTTCAATTTTGATTATTTGAAAAATGAATGATGTCAACACAAAAATGAAAAACAACATATGTTATCAAGAAATCCATAGTGTAAATGTGGATAACGTGTTGCGAAAATCCAATTTCCGTGGAAAAATTTCATTGTCATAGCAAAAACTTTCGTTTATACTTTTGCGTAAATATAGAATACATGAGTTTTAAAATTGTAGTAAAACTCCAATAGAAAGCAGAACAACAGGGGGAATGAAAAATGCCACAGAATTTTTATGAGTTAGTATGGATTTTTATTATTTATGCATTTATCGGATGGTGCACAGAAGTATCTTATGCAGCATTGGACCGGGGAATTTTTGTAAACCGGGGATTTTTAAATGGACCTTATTGTCCAATTTACGGATGTGGAGTGGTGATTGTTGTAGCTGCTTTGACTCCGCTAAAGGACAACCTGCTGATATTATTTGCGGGTTCTTTCTTACTGACTTCCATTTTGGAATACATTACCGGATTTATTTTGGAAAAAGTGTTTCACAATAAATGGTGGGACTATAGCAATAAGCCGTTTAATCTTCACGGATATGTATGTTTGAAATTTTCCATCTACTGGGGACTTGCATGTACATTCATTATGGATGTGATTCATCCGATCATTTACAAAGGAATCACCATGATTCCACATATTCTTGGTGTTGTGCTGCTCTGTATTATCATGTCGGCTTTCGCTGTTGACTGCGGTGTTACTGTTACTACAATTTTGAAGTTTAACAAGCGATTAAAAGTTATGGATGAAATGGCTGCGAAAATACATAAATTATCCGATGAAATCGGTGAAAATATCTACGAAAATGTGACAACTGCAGTAGAAAAATCGGAGGAGTTCCAGGAAACACATGAGGAACTTCTCACAAAAATTTCTGATACGAAAGAAAATCTTATGGATCTGCCATCCACTGCAAAAGAGAAGATCGCTTCTACTGCAGCAAGTGCCAGAGAAAAACTTTCTGAGTCTGCAGAAAATATCAATGTAAAAGAAAAGATTGCTGCTTACAAAGAAACACGCGAGGCGGCTCGTCTGGAAAAACAGCGTGAGAAAGAAGAACTTGAGCGCAGATACAAAGAATTATTTGCAGAGAAGAATTTTGGTTTCAAGCGTTTGATGAAGGCATTCCCAGATATGACTTCCCGTGAACAGAATGAATCTCTGGAGAAATACAAGAAATACTTTAACATCCGCAAACCGGATCATAAGAAAGATGAATAGAAAAATATATATTAAATTATAAAAGTAGTACAATTATTGGGAGAAATTAACATGATCAGAACAGTCAATACAGAGGATATCGTAAAAAATATAAAAGAAATGTGTATCGAGGCAAACCATTATCTTTCCAAAGATATGGATAAAGCCCTGAAAGATGCCACTGTTTCTGAAAAATCAGAACTTGGTAAAAAAATATTAAATCAGCTTCAGGAAAACTTGAAAATTGCAGATGAAGAGATGATACCAATCTGTCAGGATACCGGAATGGCAGTTATTTTTCTGGAAGTCGGACAGGATGTTCATTTTGAGGGAATGGCAGTCGAAGATGCGGTAAACGAAGGTGTCCGTCAGGGATATACGGAAGGCTATTTAAGAAAATCAGTCGTTGGTGATCCTATCATCCGCGAAAATACGAAAGATAATACCCCAGCGGTGATTCATTACAGCATTGTTCCGGGAGATAAAGTGATAATTACAATGGCTCCAAAAGGATTCGGAAGTGAAAATATGAGCCGTGTGTTCATGCTAAAACCAGCTGATGGAATTGAGGGTGTAAAAAATGCAATTCTTACAGCAGTGAAGGATGCAGGACCGAATGCCTGTCCGCCAATGGTTGTCGGAGTTGGTATTGGCGGTACTTTTGAAAAATGTGCGATTTTAGCAAAAAAAGCGTTGACCAGACCGGTGGGCGAACATTCTGCTATCCCATACGTGAAAGAGTTAGAGGAAGAAATGTTAGAAAAAATCAATCGGCTTGGAATAGGACCGGGAGGACTTGGCGGATCAACCACTGCTCTCGCAGTGAATGTGAATACTTACGCGACACATATTGCAGGACTTCCGGTGGCAGTCAATATCTGCTGTCATGTGAACCGGCATGTGGTGAGGGAAGTGTAAGAAAAAACATATTACTACAAATGTAGTTTGTTAAATTTTACAGTCATAAATGAAGAAAAATATAAATTTAGAAATGGGAGCACAGAATATGGACAAACATATTACAACACCGATCACCGCGGAAGTGACAAAAAATTTAAAGTCCGGTGATTACGTTTACATAACGGGAACCATTTATGTGGCAAGAGATGCCGCACACAAAAGAATGATCGAGGCATTGGAGCGCGGGGAAAACCTTCCGATCGACATCAAAGATTCCACAATCTATTACATGGGACCATCCCCGGCAAGAGAGGGACGTCCGATAGGTTCTGCAGGACCGACAACTGCAACCAGAATGGATAAATATGCACCAACTCTTTTAGATCTCGGAGAAAAGGCGATGATCGGAAAAGGAAAACGTTCGAAAGAAGTAATGGATGCGATTGTCCGAAATCATGCAGTTTACTTTGCGGCAGTCGGCGGAGCAGGAGCACTTTTATCCAAATGTATCACAAAATCTGAGATCGTATGTTACGAAGATCTTGGAGCTGAGGCAATCCGTAAGCTTGAAGTGAAAGATTTCCCGGTGATCGTTGTCATTGACAGTGAGGGAAACAATCTGTATGAAACAGTGATCAAAAAATATTGCACGTTGGAGTAAAATGAGAACAAAAGAATAAAAAAATTGGAAGAAAATATAGCATTTTAAGTCACCGGATATGTGGATGGAAAAAGCAAAGGAATTCTGCGGTGCAGTAGAGGTTATGTACGAGAAATAACATTTGAAGCGTAATTTTTTATCATTTTTGGAGGTGTGTTCATGCAGACAGATCCATTTAAAGAATATCTAAAACAGCAGGAGCCAGATAAAAAGTATAAAGGTTATGCATGGCAGACTGCGATTGGATTGCAGGCAGTCGATGGATTGAAGCCGTCCGAATATCTCGTTGATGCAGCAATTCAGAATATTGAAGGTAAAATTACGCTGGATGAAGTAAAAAATTTATTAGATTCTTACTATGAAGAAAAACCACAGAAAAATCATGACAGGACAGAAGAGGCTGATAAAGTTTCCATACGCATTGCGAAAATACTTTCGGAACATGCATTTTCTTTTACACCAAATGAGTATATCTCAATTCACAGAAAATTATTTACCGGAATATATGACCACGCAGGAAAAATCCGTGATTATAATATTACAAAAAAAGAATGGGTGCTGAATGGAGCAACTGTTATTTACGGAAGTGCTTCTGAACTAAGGAAAACGTTAGAATATGATTTTATGAAGGAGAAACATTATAGTTACAAAGGATTATCCATGGATGAAATCATTCACCATCTGGCAGTATTTGTTGCAAATTTATGGCAGATCCATATATTTGGAGAAGGAAATACAAGAACGACAGCCGTATTTTTTATCAAGTATCTTCGAACACTTGGATTTGATGCAACGAATGATATATTTGCGGAAAATGCATGGTATTTCAGAAATGCATTGGTTCGGGCAAATTATAATGATCTGAAACATGAGATTCATGAAACAACAGAGTATCTGGAACTGTTTTTGCGAAATCTGTTGTTGGATGAAAAAAATTTATTACAGAATCGTCTTATGCATGTTGATTATAAGGAAATGCTTGTGAGAGAGCCAAAAATAGAATATAAAACATCAGAAGCGAACATTGAAAATAGAAAAGTGAACATTCAACTGGAAAAAGTGAATATTGGAATGTTTGGAGAGAAAATTTCCGGTATTTCAAAGAAAACAATACAGCATATGGAACAACTGTGTGATTCCTTTGATAAAAATGAAATATTTGGAAGAAGCAGGGTTGAAGAGGTAACCGGGTTAAAAAATACAAGAGCATCATTGTTCTTAAAAGAACTACTCGAGAGAAATATCATCCAAAAAGTAACCGGACATGGAAAAGGAAAATACACATTTTTTATAAAGGAATAGTGAAATCAGGGGGAGTAGAGGTTATGGGAACAGTGGTAGTACGTAATTCTGTGGCAAAGAGAGTGATTGTCACACTCATGCCAGCAATCAGTTTTTTGTGTATGTTTGGTTTGGCGGCAATCAGTGTGAACTTTCTGGAATATGGATCAACAGCAGATAGAATTGTGGGATATATCGGAGTGTCCTGTATCATTCCGATGATAGTTTCAATACCGTTTATTTTTAAAGTAAACAGGGAGAAAACCGTATTAGATATCAATACTTTCTATGTAACGCCATTTGTAGGAAGAACAAAAAATATCCCGGTTCAGGATGTAAAAGTATGCACCATTGGACGAAGAAAACAGATCCGATTATTCGATGAAAAATCAAATCTGATCTGTAAATATAAAAGTACTCAGGATAAAGAGCAGATCATTTTAAAAACGTTGCAAAAAGCAGGAACTTGTACATTTACATTTTCCGTCAGAAACGGAAAACAGGTTGTCGTAAAAGGTAGTGACAGAATTTTTACCGATTATCTTGCAACGGGAGAAGTTTCCAAGACAATCAATAGCTATAAATCGTTATACTACGTGCCACAGACCTCCTCTGTATCGGACAAAAAGCAGGAGCAGGACAGTCAGTTTGACCAGAATATAAAAAAGCAGATTGAAAAAAACAGAAAAATATTCCAGATAGCACAGATTGTGAGCCTGATTATTTTTTTAAGAGGAATGTTTATGCTGGCTTTTAACACTCCTGGTGGAACAAGTGGCAAATTGGCGGTCATTTTCTTTTTCGGTGGAGTTATTGGAATGTTACTGAGTAAATATCTTTGCCGCAGAAAAGAATTTGAAATCACAAAGCCGACGTTCTATCGTGTGGAAGGGACTGCTGTCAATGAAAAAGATTTTGCATTCAGATCTTCCGATTCGGATCGTCACCTGATTTATGAATTTCGGGATAAATATGGAGTGAAACATCAGCGGCCATCGGACAAAGTAAACGCTTCGGACACTGCATGGGGATTGGGTGTTGGCGAAAAGAAAATCTTATGGTACAGTCCGTTTGTTCCATACTTACTGGATCAGGAGCCGTTAGAGTTTAAAATGTTCATGGATAGACGAAGACTTACCCCGGGTGAATGGATCAAACGGCATCCTATCCTGACCGTGGGTTGTATCGCTTTCATTGTATGGATTGGTTTTCGTGGATATAAGTTTGGAAAAGCGCAGATTTTTATTTACACACATGACGGAAGAAACTTAAAAACAGAGTGGACAGCGCGTGATGCTGTCACAGATGAACAGACAAATACAGCGGTGGAGGCTGCAGGAATGGAGCGGGAAGAACTGGAAAAATGGTTGAAACAGTCCTTCTATCCATATTTTTATGTGAACAGTACCAGCTTTGGAGAGTTTGATGCATTTGATGTGGAAAATTATGCGGACGTCATGGGAGAGGATAAGGTGGAAGCTATCCGGGAAAATATCTCCGATTATTGGGGAATTCATGACAGAAAAAGCCTTATGAAAACAACCGATTCCCTGTTACAAAAAGGCGATAAATATACTTATGCACAGACTTTGGAAAAATTAGGGGAAGAGGCGCTGACATTACCGGAGGACAGTATCTATTATACATACAAATTGTATGCCCCAGATGAAATGTGCAAATATCTGGGGCATACAATAACATTGGGGATGCAGGAGTGGATGCATGGGACTATTGCAGATGCATCCGGTTATTTGCATTTGGCTATATATGTGGTTATATTTCGTATGACGAATATCTGATTCATGCCGCACCGCTTGCAGTCTATCTGCAGAATGAATATGATTCCTGGGAAACAATGTATGAGAGTTATTACTACGGTTATCTTATTTTTGCAGGAAGAAATAAAAACTCAAGCAGCAGCGTCATCTATAGTGACTATAGATATTACGAGATCATGGCAGATAAGACAGAGATTCCGTTTCGGACAGAAGAGAGATAATCTCACAACGAGAATACAGGAGTATTATTATGAAAATCGGTATTATATCAGACATACACAGCAACATTTACGCTTTTAAGGCATGCACAGAGTATATGGAAAAACACAAATGTGACGAGTACTTCTTTCTTGGAGATTATATTTCCGATACACCTTACACAAGAGAAACCATGGATTATCTGTATGAATTTATGGAAAACCATACCTGTTATCTGTTAAGGGGCAATCGTGAGGAGTACATGCTCACACAGCAGGAAGCCAGAAAAAAGAAATGCACAGAGCAGATGTGGATAAGTAACTCAGCAAGTGGAAACCTACTCTACACTTACGGGCAGCTTGTGGATAAAGATTTTGATTTCTTTCGGAATCTTCCAATCACATTTATTTATGAGAAAGCAGGTTATCCGTCCATTACCTGTTGTCACGGATCACCGGCGAGCAGCAGGGAACTTTTGCAGTTGAATGAGGATCCGGTAAAACAATGGTTAGAAAAGATTGACACTGATTACATGATCTGTGCTCATACGCATTATCCGGGAGAGATGACATACAAAAACAAACATTACTTTAATTCAGGCAGTGTTGGAATATCCATTGATGATGCCGGATATGCACAGTGCATGTTGTTAGAGTCCGGTGTGGAAAATGGAACAACAATATGGAAACCTCAATTTCTGAAAGTACCTTATGACAATCAGAAAGTTGCACAGGATATGATCACCGGCGGCCTGCTTTCCATAGCACCGTGGTTTGTGAACAGCAACATTCTGACAATCCTTACCGGAATCGACTGTTCAGCCAAAATGGTTGAGTTGGCAGAAAAACTTGCGTTAGAGGACAATGCTCAGACAAAGTGGCCGCACATTGATGAAAAATATTTTGAAGAGGCAGCCGTATATTATAAAATTCCGGATTACCGTGCCAGAAACAATGAAAAGGAACGTTAGAAAAAAGATAACATTTGCAGAACAAACACCATTAGATATAAATCCGGAAAAAAACAGGAGATGATGAAAATGAATATAAGAACTGCAACATTACAAGACATCGACCAGATTGCGGCAGTAGAAAAAGAGTGTTTTCCGGCAGCAGAGGCGGCAACAAAAGAGGAATTTGAGCAGAGACTTTCACATTATGCAGATCATTTCTGGCTGATGTTTGAGGATGACACATTAATCGCATTTGTTGATGGTATGGTGACAGATCAGGCAGATCTGACAGATGAAATGTATGAGAATGCATCCATGCATCAGGAGGATGGAGCATGGCAGATGATATTTGGTGTCAATACGCTCCCGGCATACCGGAACCACGGCTATGCCGGAGAACTTTTAAAAAGAGCAATCGCAGATGCAAAAGACCAGGGAAGAAAAGGTCTTGTCCTTACGTGCAAAGACCGGCTGGTGCATTACTATGCAAAATTTGGTTTTGAAAATGAAGGAGTTTCAGAATCTGTGCATGGAAATATCGTGTGGAATCAGATGAGACTGAAGTTTTAAAGTTCAAGTTGAATTCATGTACATATCAGGAAAGACAGCAGGAGCGGATCAGTATGTTTTGGGAAAAGAAAACAAAAATAAGAAAACATATCATTTTTTATGGCAGAGTTCAGGGAGTAGGGTTCCGTTATTATGCAGTACAGAAAGCAAACCAGCTCGGACTGACCGGCTGGGTGAAAAACCTATATGACGGCAGCGTGGAAATGGAAGTAGAAGGCGAGGAACCGCTGATCGACCAGCTGATTATTTTTTTGCAAAATCGTACCTACGTCTGGATTGAAAATATGGATGCAAAAAGCATCCCACTGGAACATGATAACGGATTTTACGAGAGATAAAAGAAGATATAATATGCAGATGGCAGTTATGCGGATGCATGTTTGATGATAAAAAATTGAAAGAAAGTAAGGAGTGTGACAGATATGCCATGTACAACAATTTTAGTAGGAAAAAAAGCAAGTTATGACGGATCAACCATAATCGCAAGAAATGATGATTCGGGATCCGGACATTATACTTCAAAAAAACTTGCAATGATCAACCCGGAAGAACAGCCGAAAATCTATAAATCGGTCATTTCGCATGTCGAAATCGAGCTTCCGAAAAATCCGATGCGTTATACTGCAATGCCAAATGCAGAAGAGGGCGAAGGTATCTGGGCAGCCTGCGGAGTGAATGAAGCCCATGTCGGAATGACAGCAACCGAAACAATCACATCCAATCCGAGGGTTCTTGGAGCTGATCCGCTTGTAAGATATCAGCCTGCAAAAGACGGAAAAGAAGAAATTTCTGGAGGAATCGGGGAAGAGGATATTGTATACATTGTACTTCCATACATACACAGTGCAAGGGAAGGTGTCAAACGTCTTGGCAGCCTGTTAGAACAGTATGGTACTTATGAAATGAATGGAATTGCATTTCAGGATGCAGATGAGATCTGGTGGCTTGAGACAATTGGCGGACATCACTGGATCGCACGAAAAGTACCGGATGATGTTTATGTCATGATGCCAAATCAGTTTGGAATGGATCAGTTTGATCTTGAGGATGCACTTTCAAACCAGAAAGAATATATGTGTTCCGCCGATCTGAAGGAGTTTGTTAAAAAATATCATTTGAACCTTTCACAGGATGGAACATTTAATCCAAGAGATATTTTTGGCAGTCATGATGACTCTGATCATGTATACAATACACCGAGAGCATGGTATATGGCACGCTGCCTGAATCCGAGTACAATGAACTGGGATGGACCGGATGCAGATTTTACACCACTTTCTGATGATATCCCTTGGTGCATGGTTCCGGAGAAAAAGGTGACGATCGAAGATGTGAAATACGTTCTTTCTTCTCATTTTCAGGGAACACCGTATGATCCGTATGCATCTTATGGAGATAAATCCATGAAAGGTGCATATCGTGCAATTGGTGTAAACCGGACAGATTTCTTAGGAATCATACAGATGAGACCGGATGCAGGAGAAGACAGCCGGGCAATCGAATGGGTAGCATTTGCTTCAAACGTATTTAATACAGCCGTACCGTTCTACACAGATGTAGAGAAAGTACCGGAGTATTTTTCCAATACGACCGGAGATGCTTCAACAGATAATTTTTACTGGGCAAGCAGGATGATCGCAGCAATGGCAGATGCTTCTTATAGTAAATCCATTTTCCATATTGAACGTTATCAGGAAAGAGTCATGTCAAAAGGCCATGAATATATCAATCAATATGATGAACTTCTGTCAAAAGAAAGCAACGCAGAAGAACGTATGCAGCTTCGTCAGGAGGCAAATGAAAAAATCGCTGACATGGTAAAAAAAGAAACGCAGGATACATTGAATAAAGTATTGTATGAGCTGAGCAATCAGATGAAAAATGCATACTCCAGATCAGACGCATAAGGAATGATTATATTTGTTGGAGAGTGGTGAAAAGTTATGAAGTTATTGTTTAAACAAAGGTTGTTTTCATGGTTTGACAGCTATGATATCTATGATGAAGCAGGCAACACTGTTTATGTAGTAAAAGGTCAGTTGTCCTGGGGACATAAACTTGTAATTTATGATGCCTATGGAAATGAAGTAGGAATGGTTGTTCAGAAAGTACTTACTTTTCTTCCTAAATTTGAGATTTATAAAAACGGCAGTTATATCGGATGCCTGAGCAAAGAATTCTCATTCCTGACGCCACATTATAATATTGATTACAATGGATGGCATATTGATGGAACCATTATGGAATGGGACTATAGCATTCTTGATCGAAGCGGTTATTCAATTGCACGGGTTAGTAAAGAACTGTTTCATATGACTGATACATATGTTATTGACGTACAGGATCCAGGAAATGCATTGGATGCGCTGATGTTTGTACTGGCAATCGATGCAGAAAAATGTTCCAGAAATTAAATAATTGATCTTGTTACTGTAATTATTCGGAGGATGAAGCATGGGATTATTCAAAAAGAAAATCGTGAAAAAAACATATGACCGAGAACATATGAAACCAGTTATTCGTGCAAGCATTTGTACCGGGGAAGAAGTAGCAGGATTCAAAGACATACGGACCGGAAAAATCGAAGAAATCATGCTGATCAGATCTCCAGAGGACTTAGAAAAATTCAAAGAGATATATGAGATAACAGAGGAAATCTCAAAAGAATATTAGACATCTTCTGGGTCGTGGATGAACGCCAGGTATTCGTCTGTAAGCTTATAGGGAAAAAGGAGTTATTTTATAAAGGTGATGAAAATTACTTACTCATATATGTTTATCATGATCAGACTTATAATCTGGATAATGGCACCCAAGTCGATACATTGCTATCTAACGATAGTGGTGTAGCATTTATTGTCAAAACAAAGGAAGGCACCATTTATCATGCTGGTGATTTAAATGACTGGTATTGGGATGGTGAGCCAAAAGCTGATAACCAGAGACTTACTTCAGCATATCGTGCGGAGATCAGGAAAATCAAGGGTATGCATTTTGATGCTGCATTTGTCCCTTTAGATCCGAGACAGGGAAATCACTATGCCGACGGGATCCTGTATTTCCTTAAAAATGTAGATTGCAATGTCATTTTTCCAATGCATTACTGGAATGATGCCAATGTAATTAAGCGGTTTATTACAGAATATCCGCAATATAAATCACGTATTAAAAACACAGAATGTGCAAAAGGAGAAGAATTATGAAGTTTAAGATGATTCACGAAAATTACAATGTATCAGACCTGGACCGATCTATTAAATTTTACAACGAGGCCCTTGATCTGCACGAAGTGAGAAGAAAGACTACCGATGATTTTATCATTGTGTATTTGAGCAATGATGTAAGTGATTTTGAGTTGGAACTTACCTGGCTTAAAGATCATCCACAGCCATATAATCTGGGTGAATGCGAATTCCACCTGGCATTCCAGGCAGAGGATTACGAGGCAGCGCATAAGAAGCATGAAGAGATGGGATGCATTTGTTTCGAAAATGAAGCAATGGGAATCTATTTCATTGTAGATCCAGATGGATACTGGCTTGAGATACTGCCGTAAAGCTGGTGTATATTGGGAATTTTAAAATCACCTTCAGATTATAAAAAAATAGTCTGAAGGTGATTTTTTCAAATATCTTTAAATGTTGTTTCTCTTTGGAAGTGATTGTTTGTTGTTTACGTGAGAAGGTATTTTATGCTTATTTTCCAAATGTATTACTGGATTTAGCAGCAGCTTTAGCTGCCATGGTGTTGGTGGACTCAAACAAGGAAGTTGTCGGTGCGACCGGACACATCAGTACCCGTCCTGTTCCGCGGTAAACATTTACCAGGCCTTCTCCACTAACCGCTGATCCTACAAATGTTTTGGTTGATCGTTCTACGGTAAATTCAAGGTTTGATGACCAGCATACGGCAAGGTTTCCATCAATTTTCAGTTCATCATTTTCCAATATGACTTCAATTAATTCATCTTCGGGAACATTAGACTCCAGTGCAGCTACACCATTTCCCTGCAAACTCAGATTAAACAGACCTTCGTTACCTAATACTGCTGATGAAAGGTTCTTTCTGGCTACAACTTTACTTTTTACATTTGCATCACAAGCCAGGAACATGCCATCTTCAATTGTCATTCCGGCTGGTCCCCATTTGCCAATGTCTGCAAGGATAATATATTTGTATGTTGGCTCTAATACCAGGCAGCCTTCACCAACATATTCCGGTTTAACTGCGGTTTCTTTTGTAACTGCACCCTTGAGTGCCTTTCCAAGGAAATCTCCGATACCCTTTACACCAGATGTGGCTTGTACATTACCACCCATCCACTGCATGGCACCAGCCTGGATAACAGCTGAATGGTCTTTATCAATATCAATAACAACCTGTCTTCTTCTGACATTCATTTTACTCATGAAATACTCATTCATTGCATTCATAGGTGAAACGCTGGCATCCTGCACATATTCAAGCACATGGAAGTTTCCGATACTTTTCGCATATTTTCTGTTTTCATTTTGTAAGTTTTCAATTCGCATAGCATAATCTCCCTTTTAATAATAATTTATGATGTTGCTCGTATATGCTTATTATAAAAGAGTCAGCATAGATAGAAAACAATTCGTGCAGAGAAATATAAAGACAGAATTCTCAAAATTCGAGAAATATAAAGCTGCAATTTCTCATGGTGGATGTGTATTATGAAAAATAAATTTGTTATAGTGACAATATCAACAAAAAAGCAGAATATAAATGGGGTGATCAGATGGAAGCAGCACAGAGAATTCGATTAATCCGGATAATAGAAAAGATGGAGAAAAATCTGGCATTCAGTAATAAGCTTGGTATAAAGAACACATCTGAATATTTATCAGAAAAAGAACAGAAAAAATGAAAGACGCATATCAAAATGAGTTTCAGAAGGAGAAAAAAATGTTATCGTTATTATTTGCAATTTGTATGATTTGGTTTGTTGGAAAATTTTTTGTTTTTGGGTTAAGAGCATCCTGGGGAATTATGAAACTACTTTGTACAGTTATTTTCTTTCCGGTGATATTGATTGGTATGGTTATAGGTGGACTGATGTACATTGCTTTTCCATTGTTGATCATTGGTGGCATTATAGCATTGGTGACGTCACATTCATAATGGATCAGGAGGAAGAAAACGAATAGGATATGATATTGAAAAAGAAAAAAGAGAAGCAATTGAAGCTGGGCGTAGAGCTTTGAACAGTCTTCAGACAGCAAAAGAAAATCTAAACAGTGCAAAGAACTGGGGACTGGTAGTTTTATTGGGTCTAGTGGCAGAACGAAGGAAGAAATACAGCAGGCGGAAGAAGAACTGTGCATTCGCTTTGCAGCTGAATATCATGAATATCTGGAAAGAATTGGACTTGCAAGTGTTGAAGAACATGAATTGACGGGTTTAACCAAAGAATTTACGGAGGCAGAGCTTCTAAAACGAGAAAAAGAAATAGAACAGAGAATTGAAAAGGCAAAGCAGACACGAGAGGAGTTTGACGAAGCTATGGTATGAATTGGTAAATGACAAGGGTTTTAGAGATGAGTTTGAGGCTGATATTAAGAAAAGCAGGGTATCGCCTCGAGAGTCGTTATTATTTACATATTCTTTTTTGAAAAAAGAGAATGGTTGCTCGTTGAAAATAATCTCAGAGACATCTGGTATTATTCACGTATCAAAAGATATTTGTGAAAGGATACGTTCTTATATTAAAAGAATGAACCTTGGAAAACGTGGAGAAGAATTGCAGGCTCTTGTTGATAGTGGTGGCGATTTACTTATAGATTTTGATGGTGATGCTGCATATGCAAACAAAGAGGCAGTATTTTTTAAACCAGCAGGTGCTTGGATTCATTTTGCAATCGATTATTTAAGAGCTTTGAACACAGAAAATTATGAAGACCTGTTTTATGCAACAATTAAAGAAAAAGATGTGGACGAACTTGAAAAAGGCAGGTTTTGGATTTTTTCGTATGAAATGGAGTTTGATGGTTTTTTTGATGCGAAATCTTATGAATACATTATTTGTCAGGAGGATGAAGTGGTGGAAAGTTGGAAAAGATTTTTTAATCGCGGCACGAACTGGAAAGATTTTCCACAAGTAACTTCTTATGAGGAGTATCGAAAGATAACAGACAAACAGCATTTAAGCAAAGCCAAAAGCATGCCGATTAAGTTTTTAAAAACTTCTGGTAAAGGTTTTTTTATAGATAAGGATGGCTATGCACTGGGAATTCGAGATGAATTGGCAGATGTAATTAAAGTTGATGCTTTTAAGAAGCAGATGAAAGATATTATTGAGTATCGTACGATGGAATATTATCGAAGACGGTATGTAGAGAAGTAATCATAAGTATTATTTACAGTAGAAGTAACAAAGTGGATTGTGAGGTGTCTGACATGTTAAAAAATGTACTAATTGTAGTAGATGATATAGAAAAATCCATAGAGTTTTATAAGGACTTATTTGGACTGCAGGTGATTCTTCAGAATGAAGAGAATGTGATCTTATCGGAAGGTCTTGTTTTGCAGGACGCCGGTTTATGGGGAAAGACGTTGGATGAGATTTCTACACCATTCAATAATAGGATGGAACTGTATTTTGAGGAATTTGATATAGATGGATTGCTTGCAAAATATGAATCTGGTAAG
>ENA-OURS01000789-OURS01000789.1-human-gut-metagenome-genome-assembly--contig:-NODE-789-length-33266-cov-14.688627_pt1 | contig 33266 bp, 27 predicted proteins | sample MGYA00242109_ERZ509010 | MGnify/ENA primary metagenome ERZ509010 (study PRJEB26280, sample SAMEA2338774) | human gut metagenome | biome: human gut; feature: human-associated habitat; material: faeces... | reverse complement strand
CCGCAGGGGCGGATAGGGTGACTATGGCATGAAAGACAGCTGGGATAAGGTTTCTCGGTCACTCTTATGAGAGCTGCAAGTCCCTCGCGGCAGATTGAACGCTAAAATGAGATGATCGTTATTTCACATCGCTTTTTTTATGGGAATGATGAGGTTTTTTACACAAACACCGAATACATCTGACTCTGCGATGGAATCAGCATTTCTTCAGGTTATCAGGATTTGAAGGGATAACGCACAGCCATCGGAAAGTGTGCATCGGCTGCTTATGTAGGTCCTCCAGTATCATAAGACAATAAAATCTCTTGACATTAGTGGGAAATAAGAATATCCTATGAAAAGGTTAGTAAGTGATATTTACAGGGGAATCCGGTGAGACTCCGGAACTGTTCCGCAACTGTATAGGGAGTTTTCTCATGGCAGTTCCTTCGCACGGACATGGGAGAGCAGGGAACCAAGTCAGAGCGCCTGAAAGATGTAGTCCGATCGTAAGCCATCGAGAGAGTGGCCGCAGGATCTTGGGATGGAGAAGTCCATCCTGACTTCGTGCGGCTTTTTTAGGTGTTACAGCGATGAATTTCTCATTTTTAAGGAGGAATGAAAATGAAAAAGAAAATGTGTACCTTTATTTTATGCTTCGCTCTTCTTGGTGCGGGATGCGTCTTTGCAGAGGAGGAGAAGACGAGCCCGGAGGTCGATCCGGCAGCGACACAGATGACAGAGGCATATCCATCTCCGGATGCCATCCTTCCACCAGTGCCTGTACCGCCGGAGAAGGGGATCCAGGATGTAGCCGCTTTTCAAAAATATGCAGAAGAAGTGGATCTGTATGTGAAAGCCTGCCAGCACTACATTGACGGAGCGACAAATGATGCGAATGCCATCATCGAAGCCAGAAATAAAGCTGTAAAAAAAGCGCAGGAAGCGGTAGATGTGTACAATCGCTTTTTTGATAAGGAATAAACTGTTCCAGTCAGATACATAGAAAAGGATATACTCCGATGAAACAACTGATCAGCTACTATCGTATGCCGGGTGACCGGGAGGAGGAGATCTCGCGCCTTATCCATGCGGAAGGTCTGGATGGGGTGGAAAACCTCATATATGGCAGCCAGGCGGGGAGTCCGCCTTTTTTGCAAATCACTGTGGGAACGCATCTCAGGTACTGGCCCTATTGGATGGATTTCTATGAAGGAAATAAGGATCGTCTGTTTGAAATTTTTACAAATCAGGACAGTATACGCCAAATGTATGGCGCAGAGGATAGAGAAGGCTGGATACAGGTCATCCGTGCGAATATCCGTGCCGCACTGGCTGAGAAGCCCCGCTATCTGGTCTGGCATGTGCAGGAGAGTACGCCTGAAGAGGCTTTTTCCTGGCACTTCCGCCATACCGATGAAGAAGTTCTGGCAGCGACGGCAGAGCTCTATCAGTCTTTCCGCGATCTGATCCCGGACGGGGTATTCATTCTCTTTGAAAATATCTTCTGGCCGGGGCTTTACCGACTTGAACCAGAGAAGGTGGAATACTTTTTCAAAAGACTGGATGATCCCGCTCATACAGGCCTTATGTTTGACAGCGGACATTTCATGATCACGAATCCGGATCTGACAAGCGAAAAAGAGGCCGCGCTCTATATCAGGGAAAGCATGAAGCAGCTGGGGGAAATGAGAGCGCTCGTGAAAGGTATTCATCTCTCCTGCTCTCTTTCCGGAGCATATATCCGCCAGTTCAGGAGAGAAATGCCGGTTCCGCTGACGAATCAGGTCATGATGCGTCATATATGTTCTTTGGATCATCATGATCCGTTTCAGACGAGAGCCGCCAGAGAGATCGTCGAGGCCATTGAGCCGGACTATGTGACGCATGAACTTTTCGGGAATACGTTCGCCGAAGCGGTGGAGAAGGCACGAAAGCAGGCGTTACTGGTGACAGGGGCAAGGGAAACACAAGTATATCACAGCGTTTGACTTCACAGGCATTTTAAGGAAACACTGATTAAATCGTTGTCAGATTTTACTCTTGAATTTTTATGCATAGCGAGGAATAACCTGACGCGAATAGCGAGCTATTTAAGGAAGGCTATGACGAAGCTATGTATAAAAATTCTTGTAGAATTTGACTCTGCGATTTAATCAGCGTTTCCTTAGGCAAAGCATAAAATCAAACAGCAATTTCCTCGGCATTCTCCTAAATCTGTGAGACATAGAATTATTTTTCTTTGTCATTTTCCTGTAGTCCCCTTAAACTGGTAAAAATGCCAGAAATCGAAAATTTTCAAAATACCATATTGACATTTTTCGAATAACCCGTTATAATACATTCAGAAAGTTAAATATGCTTCGTGAGGGTTCGATACGAATCCTGTACGAGAGAGTATTTCTAATAAGGAGGAATCCCAAAATGTCTCTCAACGGTAAAAAAATTAGCGAATTCAAACTGAATGCATTCCAGCAGAACGATTTCATCGAAGTCACCGATAAGGATCTTCTCGGCAAGTGGAGCGTGCTCTTCTTCTATCCGGCGGACTTCACCTTTGTGTGCCCGACCGAGCTTGAAGACCTGCAGGGCAAGTATGCTGATTTCCAGAGAATCGGATGTGAAATTTATTCTATTTCCTGCGATACCCACTTTGTTCACAAAGCATGGCATGAATCGTCTCAGGCAGTCGGCAAGGTCGAGTATCCGATGATCGGCGACCCGACTGGTAAACTGTCTAAGGAGCTGGATATCTACATCGAAGACTCCGGTCTCACAGAAAGAGGTACCTTTGTCATCAATCCGAAGGGCGAAGTCGTACTGTACGAAGTGAGCGCAGGCAACATCGGCCGCAATGCGGACGAGTTGCTTCGCAAGGTGGAAGCCGCTCAGTTCGTATACGAGCATGGCGATGAAGTCTGCCCGGCTAAATGGCAGCCAGGTGCAAAAACACTGAAACCGTCCTTTGATCTGGTCGGGAAATTATAAAAAGGAGCGGCATCATGGAAAAACGATATGATGCCATTATAGTAGGCGGAGGACCGGCAGGGCTCTCCGCCGCTATTTATATGGCACGAGCACGTTTTCAAGTCCTTGTCATCGAAAAAGAGAAGATGGGCGGACAGATCACGATCACATCAGAAGTGGTGAATTATCCCGGCGTTTATAAGACGAACGGGGAGGCACTGACCCGAGAAATGGTGCGTCAGGCTGAAGCCTTCGGTGCAGAATTTTTGACGGCAGAAGTAAAGAGCCTGTCGCTTACTGCAGATACAAAGGTGGTACATACCGATCGAGGAGATTTTGAGGCGATGGGTATCATCTATGCAGCCGGTGCGCATCCCCGTCTTGCCGGATTTTCCGGCGAAAAAGAATTCCGTGGGCATGGTGTCGCTTATTGTGCGACATGTGATGGGGAGTTCTTCACCGGAAAGGACATCTTTGTTGTTGGCGGTGGGTATGCAGCCGTGGAGGAAGCCCTTTTCCTCACTAAGTACGGGCGCAAAGTCCATGTCCTTGTTCGCGGAGATGACTTTTCGATCTCGTCTGCAGCTGTCGATGAGCTGAAAGAGCATCCTGATGTTACGATTTCCTATCATACGGAGGTGGTACGGATTGAGGGTGACAGCGCTGTCCGCCGCCTCGTTCTGAGAGATCGGAAGAGCGGGGAAGAGCGTCTTGTAGAAGCCAAAGATGGTGACTATTTCGGCGTCTTTGTCTTCGTCGGATACGCGCCTGAGAGCGGGCTTCTGAAAGGACAGATCGAGCTGGATCCTGCAGGCTACGTGGTGACAGATCGTGAGCAGCAGACGAATCTGCCCGGCGTATATGCAGCGGGCGATATCTGTGTAAAGCAGCTCCGTCAGGTCGTGACGGCTGTCAGCGATGGTGCGGTCGCTGCTACTTCGCTGGAACGGTACCTGGGAAATCTGTATCGACGTCTCGGCCTTCGTCGTACCTATGCGCGAAAGAAAGTCGTCAAAGAGGAAAAGACGGCTCCCAAAGCTGTGGCAGGAGCTTTTCTTGATGATGCGATGCGTGAAGCTTTATCGCCGGTCCTTGCCCGCTTTGAGAAGCCTCTCCTCCTCAGAGTATCGAGTGACGGCACTCTGCTTGCAGACGAAGCAGAAAGTCTGGTACGGGAACTTGCCAGCCTTTCAGATACACTTTCCTATGAAGTGGTGAGAGAGGGGAATCCGGATGTTACCATTTCTATCTGCAGCGCGGAAGGAAAGGATCTGGGACTCCGTTTTCACGGTGTTCCCGGCGGGCATGAATTTAATTCCTTTATTCTGGCACTCTACAATGCAGCAGGTCCCGGGCAGGATGTGGGAGAAATCCTGCAGCAGCGCATAAAAGGGATTTCTCGCGATATTCACATAGATATTGCGGTCTCTCTCTCTTGTACCATGTGTCCTGATCTCGTTGCCGCTGCCGAACGGATCGCTGCGGATAATGACCATGTCTCTGTCGATGTGTATGATCTCGCACACTATCCGGACATGCAGAAGAAATACAACATTATGAGCGTCCCTTGTCTGATCATGGATGGAAAGACGTATTTTGGGAAAAAGAGCCTTGAGGAGCTTCTGCAGATCATAAGATAAAAGAAGGAAATATCGCTTAAAGGGATGCGGCAAAATGCACAAGCATTTTGCCGCATCCCTTTTTACGTTGTCCTTATAGCTGGTTAGAAGATATATTTAGAAAAAGAACGCATCGTTTTAATTGCAGGATCGGACTGAATTTGAATTTCTTTAAAAGCATGAAAAACAAACAATGTCAAGTATTATCTATTATCAACTAACAACTGTTGATTTAAATCACGGAAATCAACCCTCTTTACAAACGAAAATCTATTTGACGCTACCCACGGCAGGCTCTATAATAGAAAGAACTGTTTTATCAAAAATGTCGACAGTAACGAAAAATTTGGAAGGTGAAACTATGCACGAAAAGTACGTACCTCAGCAGATCGAAAAGAAATGGCAGAAAATCTGGGAGGACACCAAAGCATTTGAAACTCATTCTGACCCGAGCAGAAAGAAATACTATGTACTGGAAATGTTTCCGTACCCGTCTGGCAATCTCCATATGGGGCATGTCAGAAACTACTCCATTGGTGACGTTGTCGCTCGTTTCAAGACGATGCAGGGATTCAATGTCATTCATCCGATGGGCTTTGATGCCTTCGGTATGCCGGCTGAAAATGCGGCTATCAAGCATGGCATTCCACCGGCGGAATGGACCTATTCCAACATCGACAACATGACTCGTCAGCAGAAAGAGCTCGGTCTTTCCTATGACTGGGATAGAAAAGTCCTGACCTGCCGTGAAGATTACTACAAGCACACACAGAAGCTCTTCGAGATCTTCTACAAGAGAGGTCTCGCTTATAAGAAGGAAGCAAAGGTCAACTGGTGCGAAAGTTGCCATACCGTCCTTGCAAATGAACAGGTCGAAGAAGGACGTTGCTGGCGCTGCAAGAATGAAGTCGTCAAGAAAGACCTCTCTCAGTGGTTCCTGAAGATCACCGACTATGCAGACCGCCTCCTTGCGGATCTCGACCATATGCCCGGTTGGCCGGAACGTGTCAAGACCATGCAGAGAAACTGGATCGGCCGCTCCACCGGTACCCAGTTCTCCTTCAAAGTTGAAGGCACGGATGATCAGATTCCGGTCTATACCACCCGTGTCGACACCGTCTACGGCGTCACCTACATGGTCCTTGCGCCGGAACACCCGCTCGTCGAAAAACTCATCGCGAATAACCCGGAAAAGGCAAAACTCGAAGCATTCATCGAAAAGATGAGAAATGAAAACGACATCGTCCGCACCGCGGAAGATGCACCGAAGCTTGGCATGTTCACCGGCAGCTATGCGATCCATCCGCTGACCGGCGAACGCGTGCCGATCTGGATCGCGAACTACGTCCTCTACGAATACGGCACCGGTGCCGTCATGGCTGTACCGACCCACGACCAGCGCGACTGGGATTTCGCTAAGAAATACAGCCTCCCGATGAAACTCGTCGTCCAGAATAAAGCCGGCTCCCTTTCTCTTGCCGAGATGGATAAAGCCTATGACGCTGACGGCGTCCTTGTGAACTCTGCGGAATTTGATGGTCTGAAATCCGGAGAAGCCCGTGAAGCCATCACCAAGAAATTCGAAGATATGGGCATCGGCGAAGGCAAAGTGAACTACCGTCTGCGTGACTGGCTGATTTCTCGCCAGCGCTACTGGGGCTGCCCGATCCCGATCATTCACTGCCCGCATTGCGGCAATGTCCTTGTCCCGGAAAAGGATCTCCCGGTCAAGCTGCCGGAAGACGTCAACTTTGTCGCAGGTGCGACCTCTCCGCTCGAAACCAGTGAAGCCTTCCTTCACTGCAAATGTCCACAGTGCGGTGCGGATGCTACGAGAGAAACCGACACGATGGATACCTTCATCGATTCTTCCTGGTACTTCCTGCGTTACTGCGATCCGCACAATACCGAAGAACCATTCGCAAAGGATAAGGCAAACTACTGGATGCCTGTCGACCAGTACATCGGCGGCATCGAGCACGCCATCCTTCACCTGCTGTATTCCCGCTTCTTCATGAAAGTCCTTCAGGATGAAGGCATGGTCGACTATCCGGAACCATTCACGAACTTGCTCTGTCAGGGCATGGTCCTGAAAGATGGCGGCAAGATGAGTAAATCTGTCGGCAACGTCGTTTCCCCGGAAGAAATTGTTGGGAAATACGGCGCTGATACGGCCCGCCTCTTCATCCTCTTTGCCGCTCCGCCGGAAAAAGACCTCGAATGGTCCGATCAGGGTGTCGAAGGCTCCTACCGTTTCCTGAAACGCGTTTGGAACATCGTCGGCAAGTACGAAGACATCCAGACTGAAGAAAAAGGCAAACTCTCCTCCGATGAATTCGCTCTCAGAAGAAAACTGCACCAGACCATCAAGAAAGTCACCGAAGATCTGGATGGGAAATTTGCTTTCAATACTGCGATTTCTGCCATCATGGAACTCGTAAACGATATGTACCGCTTCGTCGAAGCCCATGATACCATCGAAGCGAGCCTTTCCGGCGAGCTCGTCAGAAACCTCCTCATCCTCCTCGCGCCATTCGTTCCGCACATGACGGAAGAACTCTGGCAGAGTGCAGGGCAGAAGGAAGAAAGCATCCACCTGGCTGCTTGGCCGGCTTGCGATGAATCTGCCCTCGTCGTCGATGAAGTCGAACTCGCTGTCCAGGTCAATGGCAAGGTCCGCGCGACAATCTCCGTCCCGGTTGCTATGGCGCGCGAAGAAATCGGCGAAAAAGCCCAGGCTCTTCCGGAAATCCAGAAATTCACCGAAGGCAAGACCATCGTGAAAGTCATCGTCGTACCGAAGAGAATCGTCAATATCGTTGTCAAATAATAAGCAAGCGAAAAGAGAAGCCGCGAGGTTTCTCTTTTTTGTTGAAACACGTAGTCCTGCGAAGAAGGGCGCCAAAGGCGCACCGTCAACCTGAGCGGACGGAAAGAACGTCCGTGAGATGGCCACTGTCAGAACAAGTGGGGACTGTGCCAACGGATCTATGCGAAAAATGGACAGGTGCACTTGATTCTTCGACTCATGTCCCCATTTGCCTGTACCCCTTCGCTCAGAATGATGAGCAGGGGGGGAAAAATCCGGCTTCCCGTATCGTTATCCTGAATTATTTAGATTTTCTGTATACTTATATTATAATGCGGTTATAATTTTAAAGGAGGCGGTCATGATGAAAAAGAAATCTATTCTTGCTATCGGGCTCACTGCTGCCTTGCTTTTCGGCCTTACCGGAGAAGCAGAGGCATTCGGTTGGGGAGACATCGCGGGCAAAGTAGCGGATAAAGCCATCGGAAGCGTTCTCGGTTCTTCCGCCAAAAGGAAACCGGTGAAACAGTCCCGGCCAAAGAGCGAGAAACAGAAGAAAAGCGAACGCGAAGCGGAAAAGTATGGCGTGAAACGGATAGAAAGTCCAGATGGCACGAATCCCACTGCCTTTGCAGGCACGGTCGATCCATGGCCGCCGGATGAACTCACCGCATGCCCGGACTGGTTCGACAACCGCACGCAGCCTTGGATAATGACGAATGCATGCCTCGTCGCAGAGTATGAAAGTATGATCCAATGGCGTGCCTACTCGATACAAAATGGCCTTGGTACCATCGAGCCGGACGAAATCCGATACACCGAGCTCATCGACGAAATTCACGTCCGCGTGAGAGCGATCGAAAGGTACTGTGATGCGGCAGAATATGGAGATTATCAGTCGATGCAGTCGAGAGCCTCCATGGGAGACTACCAGCGTGCGGTCGCCAGCAACATCAATCCCATGTGCGACTATGATCTGGATCTTAGCATTCCCGCAAACACACTTCCTGGCTATCATCCTGAGAGAAATTAAGGAAACACGGACTCAATCGTAGAATGTTCAGATTTTTTATTTTATGAAAAGAAAACCGTGTAAAATCTGGAATTTCCACGATGGTATTTCTCGGAGAGGGAAATCTTCCCGGGAGCCTAAAGCTTTCTCCGCACTCCTTCGTGCACAGACCTATAGGAAAGGAGCGCAGAGAGGGCTGACGGCGGATCCGATTTCCCATCTCTCACTCGAAAGCGTGCTAGCCGCCGGAGAGCGTAAGAAATACAAATCACAGAAAGACGCAGCAGGTCAAAAGATCTCATGCAGGATTCGCCTCCACGACTAACCCTAGAGCGAAGTTTAGCCGTACTTGTACGACATGAACCGTGAAATGCGCTGGTGCCAGATTGCAGGGAATGCCTCCATGGATACTTATAAAACTCTGCTGCGCTTTTGTGATGGAGGTGATCCATTTTCGAAAAGAGAATCACTTTTTTGCGTGCTGTCGATGACAGGGATACGATGATGCCACACAGAGCCAGAATGCCCTTCCTCGTCCTTTTTGCGCATGTGAGACTTTTTCTTGCTTTTTCTCTCATTTATTGCTAAAATAACATATGTCGATATTGCGGGCCTATAGCTCAGTTGGTTAGAGCAGGCGGCTCATAACCGCCCCGTCCCAGGTTCGAGTCCTGGTGGGCCCACCACAATGAACGTATCCGTGCTGATTTCAGTGATTTGGATACGTTTTTTTGATAGAGAAAAGGAATGGCTGTAGGATAGTCCTGCATGGAAAGTCATTGCTGAAAGGATCCATCTATGAAACTGACGAATCGTCTACAGGCGGCAGCCGATCTGGTGCCTGTCTGTAAGAGTATGGCCGATATTGGTACAGACCATGGCTACCTTCCCATTTACCTCGTGCAAGAGGGGCGCGCCAGGCGGGCGATCGCCTGCGATGTGAATGACGGCCCTCTTACACGCGCCAGGGAGGATGTAATTTCTTCCGGATTTTCACGCCAGATCCTTTTGCGTCTGGGCGGAGGACTTGCGCCGCTTGGTAAAGGAGAGGTGGACGGTGTCACCATCTGCGGGATGGGCGGCCTTTTAATGCGGGATATTCTTGTGGAGAATGAGGAAAAGGCGCAGGCGCTCTCATGGCTGGTGCTGCAGCCGCAGGGACATGTGGCGGAGCTCCGGCAGTTTCTTGGCAGGCATCATTTCCGCATTGAAAAAGAGGTGCTTTCACTGGATGGCGGGAAGCTGTATGAATTGATGCTCGTTCGTCCCGGCGAGATGGAGGAGCTTTCGATGCTGCAGGCGGAAATCGGTGCGACGGCGGCATATCGGAAGGATCCTCTTTTCAAGACGCATATCGAGCGGCTCATCCGGAGACGGCGCTTTGTGATCGAAGGGGCAAAGGATTCGAAGAGTGAGCGGCATCGCCTGTCCAGAGAAAAGGCACTGGAAGAAGTAAGTATATTGGAGGAACTCTTATGAAAGTCACAGGAAATGATTTGATCGGATGGATGGAGTCGTGGGCACCGAGAAGTCTTGCAGAGTCATGGGATCACCCGGGGCTTCAGGTGGGGGATCCTCGCCGCAGGGTCACGAAGGTACTGATTTCCCTCGACCTCACGGAAGAGAATGTGGATCTTGCCGTCCGTGAAGGCGCTGAGATGGTGATTTCCCATCATCCCTTTCTTTTCAAGGCCATCCGTGAACTTGACCTTCGGACGTATAAGGGGCGCGTGATCGAGAAGCTCGTGAAGCATGATATTCTGTCTTTTGCAGCTCACACGAATTTGGATACAGCCAAAGGCGGCGTGAATGATGCTCTGGCAGCTGCGCTCTCACTTTCTGATATGGAAGGACTGGTCTTCGAGCAGGAAACGAAAGAGAGGAAGCTTGCACTTTATGTGAAGCCTGTCACCGCGAAGGTACTCCGACATACGCTTTCAGAAATCTATGGGGATGCCGTAAATCATTTCTATCTTTTGGATGATGAGGATGATGCGACGGATAAGGCGAAGCTCGAATGTAATGTACCCACCGCGCTGCTTGCTTCTGTCCTTGCGAAAGTACAGGAAATCTGTGGAGATATTCACTATGATGTATATACGCTGGAAAGCCATGGGTACAAGGAGTACATGGGGCGGATCGGAAATCTGCCTGCGCCCATGAGCGGAAAAGAAGCTCTCTCCTATATAAAGGAGAAGCTCGGCATTTCCGTCCTTCGTTATGCAGGAAATCCTGATACCACCATTTCCCGCGTGGCTGTTCTGGGCGGTGCCGGCAGTGAATTTGCTGCGCTTGCAAAAGCAAAGGGAGCAGATCTCTACCTGACGGGCGACCTCAAGTACCATGAAGCGCAGGACGCTTCCCGCCTCGGTCTTCTCATCGCAGATGGCGGCCATTTCTATACCGAGCGCGTCATCGTTCCTGCTTTGGCAAAGCGCCTTCGGACGTATGCCGCAGAGCATGGCTGGGAGATCGAGGTCATCGAAGACAGCAGGGCAGAGGATATTTTCGGGGAAATGTAGAAAACCAGGTTCGTGGTTAGCCTAAGGGGCGTGCCGCCCCTTGACTCTGAACCTGATTTTAATCTTTCTCTTGAAAAAATTCCGTCTCCATGCTATACTGTAGCACGCGAGCAGGAAAGATGATTGCGGGCCGTAAGGCGTGAGGAAAGTCCGAGCTTCGCAGGGCAGGATGCCGGATAACGTCCGGCGGGAGTGATCCTAGGGAAAGTGCCATAGAAAAGGAAACCGCCACGCAAGTGGTAAGGGTGGAAAGGTGCGGTAAGAGCGCACCAGCAGTCGGGAGACCGGCTGGCTTGGTAAACCCCATCCGAAGCAAGACCGAATAGGGAAGGGTTGAGGTTGCCCGCTGACCTTCCGGGTTGCGTCGCTTGAGCAGTCGAGCAATCGGCTGACTAGACAGATAATCATCACCACGCAAGTGGGACAGAACTCGGCTTATTGAATGCTCGCCTTGAAAGAAATGACGCTGTGACGTATGTCACAGCGTCTTTTTTGTTTGGTTCAAGGAAAGCCCGTGGGATGTGCTACCTTTTTACTACGCTGAAAGCCTCTCTTGAATTAGAAATTAGAAATAGTGGCACGGAGTTTTGAATATATGGTGTTCGCAAAAGATGAGAAGTTTGAAAGTAGGGATGAGTAGTTAGGGATTGGGGATTAGGAGTGACTAGTGACTTGAATACGACCTTCGGGCATCGCCTCATATAATACTTGCGGCAAAGCCGCTACCACAACCCTGAACCTTAAACCTAAAAAATATTTTCCCATCCCCTTGCTTTCCCCTTTTTCTTTTGGTAGAATAAATAACGCATGAGTACACATGTCTGGTGGACTCTGCATCTGTGCTTGCGGGAAAAATTTCATTTCACACATTCCCGAAGTGGCTGCAGGGGAGGAAACGGACAGAGGTTAAAAACAGGAGGTTTTTATTATGGCAGTTGTATCCATGAAACAGTTACTCGAAGCAGGCGTTCACTTTGGTCATCAGACCCGTCGTTGGAATCCGAAAATGGCACGTTTCATTTTCACGGAAAGAAACGGCATCTACATCATCGACCTGCAGAAGACTGTAAAGAAAGTAGAAGAAGCATACGCTTTCCTGCGTGAAGTCGCAGCTACCGGCGCTCCGATCCTTTTCGTCGGCACCAAGAAACAGGCGCAGAATTCCGTGAAGGAAGAAGCTACCCGTTGCAATCAGTTCTATGTCAATGAACGTTGGCTGGGCGGCATGCTCACCAATTTCCGTACCATTCAGACCCGTATCGCTCGTCTGAAAGAACTGGAAAAAATGTTTGAAGAAGGCACCACTGACCAGTATCCGAAGAAGGAAGTCATCCTGATGAAACGCGAACTGGAAAAACTGGAAAAGAACCTGGGCGGCATCAAAGACATGAAGAAGATCCCGGGCGCACTCTTCATCATTGACTCCAAGAAAGAAGAAATCGCTATTGCCGAAGCTCACAAGCTGCACATTCCGGTTATCGCTACCGTTGATACCAACTGCGATCCGGATGTTGTTGATTTCCCGATCCCGGCAAACGATGATGCTATCCGTGCTGTAAGACTGCTTGCTTCCAAGATGGCTGACGCTGTCCTCGAAGGTCGTCAGGGTCAGCAGGAAGCTGAAGCTGCTAAAGAAGCAGAAGCTCCGGCTGAAGAAGCTGCTGAACAGGAATAATGGCTGTATAGGAAATTCGGCCTGCGCTTTGCGCAGGCTGGGGATTTCCTTTTTTTGAGAAATTTTTACAAACACCTTACGGTTTTATGATGGAGGTCATAAAGATGGCAATTACCGCTAGCATGGTCAAAGATCTGCGTACAAAGACTGGCGCAGGCATGATGGACTGCAAAAAAGCACTCGTAGAAGCTGAAGGCGATATGGAAAAAGCAGTAGATATTCTCCGTGAAAAGGGACTGTCTCAGGCTGCGAAGAAAGCAAGCCGTGTAGCTGCTGAAGGTGCTGTCGTTTCCGCTATTTCCGCTGATGGCAAAGTCGGCACCATCGTAGAAGTCAACTGCGAAACCGACTTCGTAGGCAGCAATGATGACTTCAGAGCACTGGCTGCTCGTATCGCACAGCAGATCATCGCTGTAAATCCGGCTGATGTAGAAGCTCTGCTTGCTTCTGAAATGGACGGCAAGGCTGTCAAAGATCAGGTCACCGAAGCTGTAGCTAAGATCGGCGAAAACATTTCTGTTCGTCGCTTTGTTCGCTATGAAAGTGCAGAAGGCGCTGTCTACAGCTACATCCACGGCGGCGGCAAGATCGGTGTTCTCGTCGAAATGAAGGGCGCAGACGCTGAACTCGGCAAAGATGTTGCTATGCAGGTCGCTGCAGCAAATCCTTCCTACCTCGACCGCACTCAGGTACCGCAGGCTGAAATCGAACACGAAAAAGAAGTTCTGGCTGTCGAAGCGAGAAATGAAGGCAAACCAGAAAAGATCATCGAAAAGATGGTTCTTGGCCGTATCAACAAATACTACAAGGAAGTCTGCCTCGTAGATCAGGAATTCATTAAAGATGGCGATCTGACCATTGCGAAACTCCTGAAATCAAAAAATGCAGAAGTTGTCCGCTTCGCTCGTTTCCAGCTCGGCGAAGGCATCGAAAAGAAACAGGACGATCTGGCTGCTGAAGTCGCTAAACAGCTGAATCAGTAATCCATAAAATAGGAATAAGAGAACATCATCTTTGGTGTTCTCTTATTTTATGGTCTTTTTCAGGGATTGGATGGGAGCCTGGAAGTGAGGAAGTCAGATGTCTAAAGTCTAAAGGCTGTAGTTTCCAAGGCTCATCTCTCAAAATTCCTCTGGCAGCTATTTCTGAAATACTATATAATAATATAGATGTATCACTGATTTTTACGGGGGTGTACAATGGCAACAGAAAACAAGAAGTATAAGAGAGTCATGCTGAAATTGTCTGGTGAAGCGATGGCCAGCGACAAAGGATTTGGTATCGATCCGGAGGTCGTATATCGATTGGCTGGCGAGATCAAGGAAGCCAGCGATGCCGGTATCGAGATCGCTGTCGTTGTAGGTGGCGGCAATATCTGGAGAGGTCTCAAGGGCAGCCAGGGCGGGATGGATCGTGCGTCGGCTGACTACATGGGCATGCTCGCGACCGTCATCAATTCCGTCGCTCTGCAGGATGCGCTCGAAAAACTTGGCGTCTCTACCCGCGTACAGACAGCCATCGAAATGCAGCAGGTCGCAGAGCCTTACATCCGCCGCCGTGCGATCCGGCATCTTGAAAAGGGCAGAGTCGTGATCTTTGGTGCAGGTACGGGCAATCCTTATTTCACAACAGATACGACGGCAGCTCTGCGCAGTGCAGAAATCGAAGCTGATATCATGCTGATGGCGAAGAAGCAGACTGATGGTGTGTACGATGCAGATCCAAAGTTCCATCCCGAAGCAAAAATGTTCACTCATCTCACCTATAGTGAAGTGCTGCAGAAAGAGCTGGCTGTCATGGACAATACGGCCATTACTCTCTGCATGAATAACGAAATTCCGATCAAAGTATTCAATATCGACGTTCCTGGCAACATTGTCAAGGCCTGCAAGGGAGATACCCTGGGCACATTAATCGAAGGGAAATAATCATGTACGAAGAAGAACTGAAGAAACTGTCTGACAAGATGGATAAATCCATCGTTGCTCTCAAGAATGAATTCACCAGCATCCGTACGGGTCAGGCGAATGCCAGCCTGCTCGATCGCGTATTTGTTGAGTATTACGGCAGCCGTACTCCGATCACTCAGGTCGCTTCTGTGACTGTACCGGAAGCTCGTCTGCTCGTTGTCCAGCCATGGGACAAGGGTCTTCTGAAAGATATCGAAAAAGCCATCCTGCAGTCTGACCTCGGCCTCGTACCGATGAATGATGGCAACCTGATCCGTATGGCCATCCCGCAGCTGACCGAAGACCGCCGCAAGGAGCTCGTCAAGGTTGTCAATAAGAAAGCGGAAGAGGGCAAGGTCGCTATCAGAAATATCCGTCGTGATGGCAATGATTTCCTGAAAAAGGAAGCAAAGAATAGCGATGTTTCCAAGGATATCATCAAAGAAACTGAAGATAAAGTCCAGAAGCTGACGGACAAGAAAATCAAAGAGCTGGAAGCTGCCACCGAAAAGAAAATTAAAGAGATCATGTCTGTATGAGTGAGGATGTTCTTTTTGCAGGACAGCCGTTTACTGAAAAATTGAGACAGTGTGTAGAGAAATCGTATCCGAGTGGTACGATTTCTTTCACTCATGGGCGGGAAGCGCAGCTCGAAGAGGGCGCGCTTTACCTTGTTCGAACCGGAGAAAAGGCTGTTGTCATGCCACGAATGAAGTATAGTGAGAGTGTGGAAAAAGTCGTGAGGCGGCGAGAATAATCTTCTAGTCCCTTCCTTTGGAATGGGCAGACTCGCGTAACGAGTCGGGGTTGCCCGCCATGTTTGTATAGCAGAAATCGCAGCCCAAACCTCCGCCTCTTCAAGGCACCTTCTCCAGAGGACGGAGGAAGGTTTAAAGGGAAAGGATATATATTTGCGACGAAGCCGCCCCTTCATTCTTCATTTGAGCAGAGCTTTTAAACGTAATTGAAGGGCGGGGCGTCCCATGGGCTATCCCTGAACCTCGAACCCTTAAACTATCTAAACTCTATCCTATTTTGATTATGGGAGATTCCATTTATGTCTGATAAAAAATCATTTCCTGAGCATGTGGCCATTATTCTTGATGGGAATGGCCGCTGGGCGAAAGAAAGAGGAAGAGAGAGAACCTATGGTCATCAGGTCGGCGCGGCGAATGTGAAGACCATCGTCCGCGCGGCGGGTCATATGGGAGTGAAAGTGCTGACGCTCTATGCATTTTCCACAGAGAACTGGAAGCGTCCGCCGATCGAAGTCCGTTTCCTGATGAAGCTTTTCAAGAGCTACCTGATCAGTCAGCTGCGCGAACTGGTGGAGGACAATGTGCAGGTGCACATCGTGGGGGAGCCGTCCGCACTGTCAGATGATCTACGCAAGGAGATCGCTGCCTGCGAAAAAGACACCGCGAAGTGTGATGGCATGATCCTGAATGTGGCCATCAACTACGGCGGACGCATGGAGATCGTGCAGGCGGTGCAGCAGATCGCGCGCGAAGTGAAGAGCGGCGCTCTTGATGCGGAATCCATCACCGAAGAAACGATTTCTTCCCATCTCTATCCATCGGATGCCCAGGATGTGGATCTCATGATCCGTACGGGCGGAGAGTCGCGCATTTCGAATTTCCTTCTCTGGCAGATCTCCTATGGGGAGCTGTACTTCACGCCTGTCCTGTGGCCGGACTTCACCGAGGAGGAGCTTTCGAAAGCGATCGATTGGTTTACCGGAAGAGACCGTCGCTTCGGCGGGCTCACGGAGGATAAAAAATGAAAGTGCGTGTGATCACAGCGATCATTGGTATCATTGCTGTCCTTGGGCTGGTGTACTTGGGAGGTTGGTTTCTGACGGGAGCCATTTTCCTGGTTTCTTTGTTGGCCCTTCTTGAATATGATAAGATGCTGAAACATTTCGGTGTCCACATCTATCTGAAAGCCACAGCCATTGCCACCGCCGTCATGGTACTGGCATCAGGTTTTTATTCGCTGAAAGCCTTTCTGGCTGCGATTTTTCTCGCCTTTGTACTGCTTCTCTACCTGATTCTGGGTATTAAGAAGGAAAATATGACCGGGCTTATTTATTCCGCTTTCGGTGCCGTCTATTTTGGCGTGGGCTTCGGCAGTCTGGCGCTCCTTCGCGGCAGTCATGAGTTGCTCTCTCCGACGACAGTTTCCATCGAGCCGGGGATTTTCCTCATTCTTCTCGCACTCATTTGCACTTGGGCGAGTGATTCCTTTGCTTACCTGACGGGGAAGGCCTGTGGTCGTCATAAGATGGCGCCGCACATCAGCCCGAATAAAACGGTCGAAGGTCTTGTCGGCGGCGCAGTCGGCTGCGTCATTCTAGGGGTCCTTGTTTCCTTCTGTGCCGGCTTTGATCTTTTGGAAGGATGCATCCTTTCTGTCATGGCGGCCATCATGGCGCCCATGGGGGATCTCTTCGAGTCATATGTGAAACGCGCCTGTGATATCAAAGACTCCGGAAATATTCTACCGGGGCATGGCGGGATGATGGACCGTTTCGACAGCCTTCTCTTTGTAGCCCCGAGCCTTGTCGCGGTGCTTGCGCTGCTAAGATGAATGAGAAATGAAGATGCGGTATTGCGCGCTGGTTATCAATGGGAGACGTAGAGATGGTAAGCCCCTCTGACTTTGATTTCTAAAGTCTTCCAGTCTCACTTCTGCTCCACAGTCAAACTGTCACTCATATTTCCCCGAAAGGAGTCTTCTATGAAAGAAATCGCTGTATTGGGCAGCACGGGTTCCATTGGAACCCAGACGATGGACGTGATCCGTCTCCATTCGGATCTTTTTCATGTAGCCGTCATTGCTGCGCACAAGAGTATCGATAAATTACAGGAGCAGGCTGCGTTCTTTCATCCGTATGCCATCGTCATCACTGATGAGGATGCGGGAAAAAAATTTCTGGAAACCTATACTGGCGATGCGGATGTGCTGATCGGCGAGGCAGCTCTTTCTGAGGTCGTGAAGCGAGACGATGTCGACCTTGTCCTTGTAGCAGTCGTCGGCATTACAGGACTTCTTCCGACGCTTGAAGCGATTCGCGCGGGGAAGGAGCTGGCTCTTGCAAACAAAGAGACGCTGGTCGCAGGCGGTGCGCTTGTTCTTGAGGAAGCGAAGAAGCATCATACGCTGATCCGTCCGGTGGACAGTGAGCATTCTGCCATCTTCCAAAGTATGATCGGGCAGGATCAGAAAGGCATCCATAAAATCCTTCTCACAGCTTCTGGCGGTCCCTTCCGCGGCAGGACAAGAGAAGAGCTCGCGCAGGTGACGGTCGCAGATGCCATGAAGCACCCGACATGGAACATGGGAATGAAAGTGACGCTCGACTCTGCGACCATGTTTAACAAAGGACTCGAGGTCATAGAGGCGCACTGGCTCTTCGGCGTAGACTATCAGGATATTGAAGTCATTGTCCAGCCGCAGAGCCTGATCCACTCGATGGTCGAGTATGTCGATGGCACCATCATGGCACAGATCGGACTGCCGGATATGCGTCTTCCGATCCAGTTTGCCCTGACATATCCGGACCGCCTGCCTTCTCCGTCGCATGCTTTCGTGGACTGGAATGAAATCATGCAGATCCTGATCGCGAAGCCTGATATGAAAGTCTTCCGTTCGCTGAAGCTGGCTTACGAAGCAGGAGAAATGGGGGGAGACGGCGGCGTCGCTTTCAATGCATCCAATGAAGAGGCCATCCGCGCTTTTATCGCAGGGAAGATTTCCTTCCTTTCCATTTTCGATGTGGTGGAAGATACGCTCTCGCACTGGAGTGCAGAGCCTGTCGTTTCTTATGACAGTGTACTCTCATCGGATCGTAAGGCTCGCGCGCTGGCAGATGCATTCATTTCGAGGAAATGCCTATGATTTCATCGATACTGGCTCCGATCTTTGTCTTTGCCGTTGTTGTCATCGTCCATGAGGGCGGGCACTTCCTCATGGCGAAGTGGACGGGTATGAAGGTCATCGAGTTTGCTGTCGGTTTCGGCCCTGTGATCGTTTCAAAGAAATGGGGAGAGACGCTCTATTCCCTTCGTTTGATTCCGCTGGGGGGATTTAATAAGATCGCCGGCATGGATGATCAGAATAAGGATGACCCACGCGCTTTCAACCAGCGCCCGACATGGGCAAAGCTGCTTGTCATCGTGGGGGGCGCGCTCTTCAATGTTCTTCTCGCCCTTTTGATCTTCATCTCTGCTTTCAAGATTGAAGGTTATAATACTTTCCCGAATTTACCCAAAGTCGGTACCGTACTTGCGGGGAGTTCGGCAGAGAAGCAGCATCTTTCGCCCGGAGATACCATTCTTTCCATCGAAGGGAAGGCTATGGTGAAATGGACGGATATCGGAGAAGCCCTGAAAGAGAAGGGAAATCGGGTGGTTTCCATGAAAATCGACCACGAGGGTTCGATGAGACAGGTGACGATCATCCCCGAGGTGCAGCCCGATGGCCGTGCCATCATGGGGATCACGCCATATGTGGAACACCACGAAACCACGATGACAGAGGCCATTGCCATGGGGTTTGAACGCGCCGCCGATCTGCTGCATATGATGACGGCGGGGCTTTATGACATGGTGACGGGCACGGGGCGCGCGGAGGTATCCGGCCCGATCGGAATCGCCCGCATGTCAGGGGAGGTAGCATCTTACGGGGTCATGCCGCTCTTCATGTTTATCGCCCTTCTCAGTCTGAATCTGGGACTTCTCAATATACTTCCCGTCCCGCTTCTTGATGGCGGACATTTGATCCTTATTCTTTTGGAGGCCATTCTTGGGCGGCAGTTGCCGGAGAAAGCGCTGATTTATATTCAATCGGTCGGGATCGCCATACTGGGTGCGATTTTCTTCTATGCACTTTTCCATGATATCAGCGCGCTGATGTAAGAAAAGCGGGTTCAGAGGGATATGCTCTTATCGTCAGTCTTCTCCATTGGACCTATACGGACGACTCTCATTCCAATCGGCGATGATAAGGATAGGACGTTTTTAGGAAGGCAAACCTGACTCTAAACTATATATTCATGTAAACCACTACGAAAAGGAGATTCAAATGGGAAATACCAGACAGGTCGTTGTCGGCGGTGTCAAGATCGGTGGGGGCGCGCCCATTGCGATCCAGTCGATGAGCACGTTCAGCCCACTCGATACGGACGCTGCTGCATCGCAGATCGAGGCCCTGCATCAGGCGGGCGCAGATATTATCCGAGTCGCCGTGCCGGATAAAAAGGCAGCAGAAGCACTGGGCGCACTCCGAGCGAAAGTGGATGTGCCGCTGGTTGCAGACATTCATTTTGATTACCGTCTTGCGCTTACGGCGATGGGGCAGGGGATCGACGCTCTTCGCATCAATCCGGGAAATATCGGCAAGCGGGAAAACGTCGTGAAGGTGGTGGATATGGCGAAAGAAAAGCATATCCCCATTCGTATCGGTATCAATGCAGGCTCCCTTCCGGAAGACATCCTTGCAGCACATGGCGGACATCCGACCGCAGAAGGCATGGTGGAGGGCGCACTCTCTCATGTCCGCATCCTCGAAGCGGAAGGATTCTATGATATCGTGATTTCTGTGAAGTCCTCAGATGTCCCGATGATGGTGAAGGCGAACCGTCTTCTTTCGGAAAAAGTGGACTATCCGCTGCACCTTGGCGTGACGGAGGCCGGGACGCTCTATCGCGGGACGATCAAGTCAGCCATCGGGATCGGCAGCCTGCTCTTAGACGGCATTGGCGATACCCTTCGTGTATCTTTGACCGATGATCCGATGAAGGAAGTAAAAGCAGCGAAGGAAATCCTGAGCTCCGTGGGCATGCAGCAGTATGGCCCAGTCCTCATTTCCTGTCCGACATGCGGTCGCACACAGGTGAATCTCATCGAGATGGCCAAAGAAGTGGAGGAGAAGATCTCTCACTTTAAGAAACCCATCAAAGTCGCCGTCATGGGATGTGCCGTGAATGGTCCGGGCGAAGCCAGGGAGGCAGATTTCGGCATCGCCGGCGGAAAAGGCAGTGGCTTAGTCTTCCGCAAAGGAAAGATCCTCCGATCCGTCCCGGAAGACCAGCTCATTGATGCCCTGATGGAAGAGATCAGCGCGTATGAAGAAGAGGAATAAAATCATACAAAAAGCAGCGTGCAGGCGCTGCTTTTTGTATGGTGAGATGAGTGACTATGCTCATAGGCTTTCATTTTTGTTTTTCACAGGAGCGGTTCATACATTTATGATATAATGTACCTGTGTGTAACAGATTAAAATCTAGCAAGAGTGATGCCTGGAATCTGGGGAGGACGGGTGACTGGGAATTAGCAGCTAGGGATTAAGGAAACGCTGATTAAATCGCAGAGTCGGATTTCATATGGATTTTTATACATAGCTTCGTCATCATCTTCCTTAAATAGCTCGCTATTCGCGTCAGATGATTCCTTGCTCTGTCTAAAAATCCAAGAATGAAATCTGACAACGATTTAATCAGTGTTTCCTTAGAAAAACGCCGAGAAATCGTATGGCGATTTCTCGGCGTTTTTATGTGGGAGAGAGGAGAAGGTAAAACTATACCTTTATTCTCTTTCTATCCGGAAGGAGGTAGGGGTGGGAATGACGACATCCCTACTCCATTAGATCCCATCATTTCCCATTATTTCCCATATGCCAGCTGGTACAGCTTTTCCAGTGCTTCCGGGGTCTTGACTCCCGGATTCATGAGGAAAAGGTTTGGCTCTAAGAAGTAGACGTGATTCTCCTGTACGGCTTTGAGGTGTGCCCATGCAGGATTGTTTCTCATCGAGTCATCGAGAGATTTGTTGATCTCATCCTGCTTGCCCATGGTGACAATGAAGATGACATCTGGATCGTCAGCGGAAAGCTGCTCTAAGGAGTAGGGAACAGTCTTGCTGTCGAGCTTCAGGTCCTTGTGGGCGGTGATGACGTTATTCATTTTTAGCATGTCCACCATAGAGGCGCAGATGGACTTCGGAGTTTCTGCTGTGACAGATTTCCCGGTAGCGCGAAGGACAGCAACTTTCGCCGGGGTCTTTTCAGCGGCCGCTTTATCCATGACTGCTTTGACACCTTTTTCGTAGGCATCAATCACTTCTTTGGCTTTGTCTGTTTTACCATAGAGTTCACCCATGAATTTCAAAAGCGGCACATTGTCATGGATGCCGTCGTACTGGATAAGGACGTAGGGGATCTGGCTCGATTTCAGAAGAGACTCGAGCTTGCTGTTTTGCGTCTTTTCTCCGATGACGAGGTCTGGCTTCATGCCGACCAGAGATTCCATATTGATATTCTGCACATGCCCGATGGTGGGGAGGGATTTTGCCTCTTCCGGGATCGGGCTCGTGGTCTCCGGGCGCGCGATGGAGGTGCCTCCGACTGCATAAGCCATATTGATGAGTGGCGCAGACAATGTGACAATGCGCGAAGGAGCGGCCTTCATGCTGATGGTCTGGTCTTTATAGGTGTAAGAGAGGGCGGAGGAGGAAGCAGGCTGACCGCTGCCGCCGCAGGCAGAAAGGGAGAGGCAGAGGGCAGCCGCTGCGATAGATGCAAGAATTTTTTTCATAAGAAGACTCCTTGGAGATAATGGGGAATAGCGAAAACATACTAAAACGCTCTTACGCCGAGATGACGTAAGAGCGTTTTTTTAATGAAGAGACATCATCTCTGCATTAGTATAGCACATTTCATTATTTCTGCAGAGCTTCGATAGCTTCGGTTGCACGATCTACATACAGGCTGCGAACGTTTGCGTTTTCGCCAAGGCCATGGATATAGGTGTCAACGGAGAAGCCTTCCGCTTTCAGGATGCTCTTATGGGAGTCCGGTTCATCACCAGCCATATCATTGTTTGCATGATCGCCAGCAACCATCATGATCGGCATCAGGGTAACATGTTTGTAGCCCTGTGCTTTCAGCTTCGGGATGACATCTTCCAGATTCGGACGGCCTTCGACAGAGTAAATGAAGACATTGTTCATGCCGAGTTGATGCAGACGATCCTGGATGACGCTGTAGTAAGCGTTGCCCGGATGTGGAGTGCCGTGAGCCATGATCAGGGTAGCGTCCTGTTTACCCATCTTCGGGAACTGGGAGGACAGAGCTTTCAGGAAGTCAACGACCTGATCCGGTTCGCCTTCGGTGCCCTGGAAGTACATCAGTGGGGTAGCGAGGGAGATCTTCTTGAAATGCGGAACCTGCATCTTGGTGACGACGGAGTCATAGGAATATTCCATGCCTGGGATGACGTCGAGGGAAACGACAGCGACACGGGTGTAGCCTTCATCCTGCAGTTTCTGGAAAGCTTCTTCCGGGGTCATTTTCTGGATGCCTTCTTTGGCTTTCACACGGTCGATAATGATATGGGAAGTGTATGCTTCGAATACCGGTACATTCGGATGAGCTTTCTGAATGGCTGCTTCTACAGCATCGATGGTTTTAGCTCTTGTGTCTTTGAAAGTGGTACCGAAGGTCATGACGAGGACAGCATCTTTGTTTGGTGCATTCTTCATAGCCGGGTTTTCTGCAGTCCATACACCGACGGTGGAAGCTTCGCGAAGAGCCGGGGTTACATCCTTGACTTCCGGATTCAGTTCATATGCATTGGCGGACATGCCGAAACCAAATACACACAGAGCTGCCATAGATGCAGACAGAACAGTTTTCAGACTTTTTTTCATGAAAAATCACTCCTTTAAAAATTCCCGATTGTCGGGATTCATACAGAGAAGAGGTGAGTCGAGTATTTCCCATGCACTCGATTTCCTTTCTTTCATCTGTATTTCGCATGACCTTAGTTTAGTACAACGTTAAGATAAAGTCAAATGAATTTTACGTTTTTATTGAAAATATTTTTTGGAAATTAGCGCGGAAAGCGGAGTATTTTGGAAATTGCGGTTTAGAATCAAGAGGATCATGATGAGATCGCTGTCAGCTCTTTCTTGTTTTCTTATGTCCTCCACCTTGCTTAATCTTTCTTAATGTTGTTATAATAATATAAAGCTGATAGCAGCTGGCCTTGTGCCGGCTGGTTTTATGGGAATGCGGTTTTTTCTGCCAGAGATCGGATCCGTGTTTCCTGAGTAAAGAGAGTGAATCCTATGAAAAAAATTGCTTTTTACGGAAAAGGTGGTATCGGAAAGTCCACGACGGCTTCCAATGTGTCAGCGGCACTCTCCCTCATGGGGAAGAAGGTCTGCCAGATCGGGTGCGACCCGAAGAATGACTCGACGCGTCTTCTTTTAGGACATATTTGTAAAGAGACCGTGCTGGATCAGGTGCGGAGAAAGGATCCTGATGAGATCTGCAAGGAGGATATCGTACATACAGGATTTCATGATATCATCTGTGTCGAAGCAGGCGGGCCTGAGCCGGGGGTGGGCTGTGCGGGACGCGGCATCATCGTCGCACTGCAGCTTCTGGACAAAATGAAAGCCATCCCTGATATGGATGTAACGCTCTACGATGTCCTCGGGGATGTCGTCTGCGGAGGGTTTTCCATGCCGATCCGTGAAGGATACGCGAAGGAAATCTACATCGTTTCCTCCGGCGAGCTGATGTCTCTCTATGCGGCGAATAACATCGCCAAGGGCATCCGCCGCTTTGCGGCTAGGGGAGAGGTGCGTCTCGCAGGTATCATCGGAAACAGTCGCAATGTGCCCGGCGAAAAAGAACTTCTGACTGAATTCTGCAAGAAGCTGAATACCCGCCTCGTCGCTTTCATTCCGCGGGATAAGATCGTGAATTTGGCGGAGAATCATAAGCAGACGGTGCTATCATATGCTCCAGAGTCTTCTCAGGCGGATGTATATAGAGCTCTTGCGAAGACCATCTGGGAGAACACGGAGCTTTCCATCCCGACTCCGATGACATTTGATGAACTGGAGAAACTGGCAGGTACCTATGGCACTCAAGACTAAATGGCTTTTGTCGAAATCAAAATCGTGCAGTTGCACGCTGGTCGGCGTCTACCGCTCGCTCGCTTTCTGCCCCGGCGTGGTCGTCATTTTTCATGGCCCGATCGGCTGTGCGCATGTGGCTTCCACCATGGATCTGGGGTCCGGCTTCCGTGTCATGGCGGACGGAGGAAAGGAAAACCGCGAGACGATCCCGCTTGTGTCTTCTCATCTGCGGGAAAAAGATGGCATTTTTGGTGGGATCGATCGCCTCTCTGAGTGTATTTCCTATGTGATGGATACCTATCACCCGAAGTGCGTATGGATCGTTTCCTCCTGTGTCGCAGGAGTCATCGGAGATGACATTGAGCAGGAAGCGGCAGCGGCAGAAGCCTCTTATGGCATTCCTGTCATTCCCATGCCGTTTGCAGGATTTCTGGGCGGGGAGTATTCTGATGCCTACTATCAGACGACAGAGATGATGATTCGCCGTTTCTTCCGGAAGGAGAAGCGCGTAAAAGGGCGCGTGCTGCTTCTCGGGGATCAGATGGGTCCGGAAGGGCAGTATGTACGTGAAGTGAAGCGGCTGCTCTCCCGTTTCGGTCTTACGGTGAAGTGGCAGTTTCCCGGGTATGTGCCTTTTGAGGAGTGGAAGGACATTCCTTCGGCTGACTTTTCCATCCTTTTAGGAACAGTGGGACAGCTTGGCGGCATGATGAAGATCGCCAAGCTCTTAAAAGATACCTATGATGTGCCGACACTCGGAGACGTATACCCGGTCGGCTGGGAGCGAACGAAGGACTGGATCCGCGCGCTGGCTGATTTCCTCCATGAAAAGGAACGGGGAGAGGAAATCATCAGAGAAGAAGAGGCACGCATCGATCATGCGGCCTCGTCTTTCCTGCCTGTCACGGAGGGAAAGAAAGCAGTCATCGGGATCGGCCGCGGTCCGCGCTGGTATCATCCGCAAGAGACCCTCGCCCGCATCGAGCGCCTGCACCTTGCCTGCTCGGGGGTCGTCTTCTTCGATAATCTGATGGAGGACGACAAAAAGATCCTGCGAGAGGAAATCGCAGCTGTGGGAGACATCCCGATCTATGACAGCAGGGAGGGACAGGCGGTGATGGATGCCTGTGACATCCTCCTTACAACGAATGAGATCTACAATACGAAAGCGCGGCAGCTATTCATCCCGATGGTGCCATTGACCGGCACGGAGGGGGAGATCGCAGGGCTTCGCGCGATGTATCGGCTGCTTTGTCGCTATGGGAAGAAAGGGGGCGTCGCCTATGTCACGGTCTGAGTGGGAAGCGGCCTGCCACCACGGCAGTACCTGTGCGCTGACGGGATCAGCGGCATTCTTTGACTCCATCCCAGGGAGCTTCACGGTGGTGAATGGCCCGCTCTGGTGCTATTTTTATGCGATGAAATATGTGGATAATGAGAATCCGATGGCGTCCATGCGCTTTTCCTGTACACAGGTGGGCCCGAATTCTCTTGTTTACGGAACAGAGGATGATCTGCGAAAGGGGCTTTCCAGTATAGAGACCTATGGGAAGCCCGATCGTGTCTTTGTAGAGAACAACTGCAGCGTCAGTCTTGTCGGTGACGATGTGCAGGGCATCGCCGACCAGATGGATCTCCCATGGCCGGTCTATGCGATGGATAGCGGCGGCATGAAAGGAAGCTTTGAGGCGGGGTATTCCGCAGCCTCTCTTCGCATCGAAAAGGAAATGAAAACAAAGGAGAAGATCCCTGCCTCCGTCAATGTGCTTGGGCTCTCTACCGTTCATATGAAGGGACGGGAGGATGCGGAAGAAATCCGGCGGCTGCTTTCTCTGTGCGGTATCCGCGTGATTTCCATGCCGGGCGGCGGAAGCAGCTGGGAAGACATCATGGATGCTCCTTCGGCATCTCTCAACATCGTCGTGAGAGATGAACTGGGTCTCTCTCTCGCCAAACAGATGGAGCAGGATTTCGGGACGCCATATATGTCCTGCGGCCTTCCTTACGGGACGGACGGTACGATGGCCTGGCTCTCGGAAATCATCGAAAAGCTGGGAGCGGGCGAATTGACACGCGCCTCGCATGAGGCGGCGAAGCTGAAAGAATTTTTACTTCGAAAAGGCAATAATTGGGAGTCTCTCTGGGGACCGCTCTGGTTTGATGCCGTCCTCATTTCAGCGCCGCCGTCGGAAGCACTTGGCATTGCTGAAGCGATCCGCAGCGAATGGATCGATACAGCGCGTCTTAGCGTCCATGCCCAGTGTGAGACAAAGAAATCAACGCCGGCAGCGGATGCGATCCGTGTCGTCATGAAAAATGAAAAGGAGATCGCCAAGGATTACGAAGACTGGCAGGGAGGACTTGTCCTCTCGTCTTCCCACGAGACGCACCTGCTCCGGCGTATGGGAAGATCATTCACAGGCTTCCATATCGCACTTCCGTCGCGTGACGAGGTTCATTTTTCCGATCTCCCGCAGTGTGGTCTTCGCGGGGCAGGGTATCTCTACGAGCAGCTGTGGAATGCGAAGCTGAGAAAGTAATGGGGAAGGATAACAGGTTTCGCTGCTTCTATGGGGTCTGAAGGGGCGAAAAGCAACAGGGAGCAGAAATGAAATATAGTTATACGGCGCAAGTCGTCGGACTTTCTGCTGCTACACCCTAAGCACTTGAGAGCTTTAGTCACCAGTCGCATCTGATCTCCTGCTGCCTAGCCTTTTGCTCCTGCATTTTCTCTATACGCAGATGGTCAATCATGCTATAATGGGAAAGAATTTTATTGCATTTTGCATGGTAAAGGAGCATTTCAATCATGAGCAAAATTTACGTCATCGGACATAAATCCCCAGATACCGACAGCATTGCGGCTGCGATCTCTTATTCCTACCTGAAGCAGCAGCAGGGTGTGGAAGCCGTCGCTGCCAGAGCGGGCGAACCGAATAAGGAAACCTGCTACGCACTGGACTATTTCAAGGTAGAAGCACCGGAATACCTCGAAAAAGTCGAAGCGGGCACGAAGCTCATCCTCGTCGATCACAATGAATCCAAGCAGTGCGTCGATGGGGCCAAAGAGGCCGATGTACTGGAACTCATCGATCATCACCGCATCGGTGACTTCGAAACCACGAATCCGATCTTCATCCTCGTCCGTCCGGTGGGCTGCGTGAATACCGTCATCTGGGGGCTCTACAAGGCTGCTGGCGTAAAACCTTCTCAGGCTGTTGCCGGCATGATGCTTTCTGCGATCATCTCCGATACCGTTCTCTTCCGTTCCCCGACAACGACCGAAGAAGATAAGGCCGCAGTTAGAGAACTTGCTGAAATCGCCGGTGTCGACTATGAAAAATACGGCATGGATATGCTGAAAGCAGGCGCAGACATTTCTGACTACTCGGCAGAAAAACTCGCCGGCAACGATACCAAGGAATTCGAATCGGCTGGAAAGACCTTCAGCTGCGGACAGATCTCCGTCATGGATCTCGCTCCGATCAACGCGAAGAAGGCGGACATCATGGCCGCTCTGGAAGCCACCAAGGCTGCCAAAGGCTATGCGGCTTCCTACCTCATGGTGACGGATATCCTCGCAGAAGATACTTATCTGTGGTTCACCTCCGGCGCAGAAGAGGCCGCAGAAAAGGCATTCGGCAAAAAAGCAGAAGACGGCGCTGTATATCTGCCGAAAGTCATGTCCCGTAAGAAACAGGTCGCTCCGTTCCTTCTGAAGGCTTACGCTGAATAAGGAGATCGAGTGCATAAAAGCCCATACGACGGAAGTCATATGGGCTTTTCTTAATGAGGGATGAAGGTGTGGTTCTCCCTCCCTCCTTTGGAAGGAGGCTGGTTTGCGCTTTCTGCAAGACAAACATATCCTGCTCAAAATCACAGAACCCATAGAACCCGCTGAACCTTATTTCCAAATCCCTGACTACTATGAAAAGGACGACTCATGAACAACTATTTAAATACATTAAATCCCCGGCAGCGGGAGGCGGTCGAGACGGTGAAAGGGCCTGTACTCATCATGGCGGGCGCCGGATCCGGCAAGACGAAAGCTCTGACCTGCCGCATCGCATACATGCTTGAGCAGGGGATCTATCCGAATGAAATCCTCGCGATCACCTTCACGAACAAGGCGGCGCAGGAAATGAGAGAACGTGTGCACAATCTGGTGGGACCTGCTGCGGACCGCATCTGGATGTATACCTTTCACTCCTTTGGTGCGCGCTTCCTTCGGCGTGAGATAGCTTCCTATCCGCCTTATACGGACAGGTTCACCATTTATGACTCGGATGACTCGAAGACACTGGTGAAAAACTGCCTGAAGGAGCTGAATCTGGATGATAAGCAGTATCAGCCGAATGCGATGCAGAACCGGATCTCCTCTGCGAAGAACCAGCTGATCGATCCGAAGAAGTACAGAGAGCTGGCAGGAAGCAATTTCTTCAACCAGAAAGCGGCGGATGTATATGAGCTCTATGACAAGCACATGAAGGAGAACAATGCGCTCGACTTCGATGATCTCTTATATATCACGACGAAGCTGCTCTCCATTGAGACCATCCGCAAGCGCTGGCAGGACAGATTCCACTATATCCTGATCGACGAATATCAGGATACGAACCATGCGCAGTACCTGATGGCGAAGTACATCGCAGGGGATACGCAGAATATCTGTGCGGTCGGTGATGCGGACCAGAGCATTTATTCCTGGCGCGGCGCGGACCTACGGAATATCATGGATTTCCAGAAGGACTATCCGAAAGCGAAGCTCATCAAGCTCGAGCAGAACTACCGCTCGACGCAGACGATCCTGGACGCGGCAAATGCAGTGATACAGAACAATCCGGATCGCCCGTCGAAGCGTCTGTGGACAGAGAATAATGCCGGTACGCATCTCAAGCATTACACCGCGATTGATGAACATGCGGAAGCAAATTTCATCATCGAAACGATGCAGAAAGAGCATTTGGAAAAGCATCGCCCCTATGGCGATATGGCAGTCCTCTACCGCATGAATGCGCAGTCGCGTGTCATCGAAGAAGCGCTCGTCAGACGCGGCATCGGCTATACGATGGTCGGCGGGACACGCTTCTATGATCGCGCGGAAATCCGCGATATGCTGGCTTATCTGAAGGTCATCAATAATTTCAAGGATAATATCAGCCTGGCCCGCATCATCAATACACCAAAGCGCGGTATCGGAGGGGCGACGATCGAGAAGCTCCTGGACTATGCGAATGCCGGCGGCATGTCAATGTTCGAGGGCATCATGGGCATCGAGGGCAGTGGGCTTTCTTCTGCTACGCAGCGCAAGCTTACGAATTTCTCTGCGATGATTTTTGATTTTCTGAATGCGTCCACAGAAATGAATGTTTTCGAGCTGATTCAGAAGGTCATGACAGATACGAAGTATCTCGCGCAGCTGCAGGAGAGCAAGGATCCGCAGGCGCAGAGCCGTGAGGAAAACCTGGGCGAGCTTCTCTCTGTCGCGAAAGACTTCATCACCGAGCAGCCGGAAGGCGGACTTCCGGAATTCCTTGAAAAAGTCGCTCTCGTAAACGATGTCGACTCCTATGAAGGGGAAGACGACCGCGTCACCCTGATGACCATCCATAGTGCGAAGGGGCTGGAATTCCCGCTCGTCTTCCTGCCGGGCATGGATGAAGGCATTTTCCCGGGTGTCCGTTCCTTCATGGAGCCTGCGGCTCTTGAAGAAGAGCGCCGCCTCTGCTACGTGGCGATCACGCGCGCGAAGGAAGAGCTCTATATATCCAATGCACACATGCGTACCATGTACGGCAAGATCAATTCGTACATGCCGAGCCGTTTCATCGAGGAAATCCCGCCGGATCTCGTGGATCAGGTCATCACGGAGGAAGATCGTGAACGCGTGCATTTCCAGGAAAGAAGCCGCAATGAAAGAGCGAGCCGCTTCGCTCTCTCGGAGGCTGCCTCTCCCGTGAAGAAGCCGAAGGCAGTGAGCGCGCGCTATGACTGGCAGGTCGGTGATACCGCTGTCCATACCATGTGGGGCAAGGGCAAGGTCATCTCTGTCACAGGTAGCGGGAAAAATATGATCCTGAAAATCGAATTTCCGGGAAATAAGATGCGTTCGCTGATGGTCGCTTTTGCACCGATCACGAAGGAAGAGTAAGAGGTCATGGAGCCCATGGGGATAGGACCAGTAGGACTCATCGTCTCGAATGCTGTAGCCTTTTTCAATGGAAACACAGACTTTTCCATTGAATCTGGGTTTTCCTATATTTCTTTACACGAGGACTTTTTATGGTACCGGAAGACATCAAAGAACAAGCAGAGAAACTAAAAAAAGAGCTCCGCCATCACAGCTACCTGTACTATGTGCTGGACCGGCCGGAGATCTCGGATTTTGAATTCGACCATATGTACCGGCAGCTGGTGGATCTGGAAAAAGCATATCCTGAGCTGGTGACACCGGACTCCCCGACGCAGCGTGTCGGCGGGAAAGCGTCCGATGATTTCCGGAAGGTGCGCTTCAGAAAGCCCATGCTCTCGCTGGCGAATGCATTCAATGCGGACGAGCTTCGGGACTTTGACCGCCGCGTGAAGGCAGGGCTTGGCGCAGACCATGTGGAGTACATCACGGAGCTGAAGATCGACGGGCTTTCCATGAATCTCATCTATGAGAACGGCAGTCTCATCCAGGGTCTGACACGAGGGGATGGCCGCGTGGGGGAAGATGTGACGGCAAATGTAAAGACCATTCACACCATCCCTCTCTATATCGAGAATGCGCCGCCCTATCTGGAGGTGCGCGGTGAGGTGTACATGCCGCGGAGATCCTTCATCGCACTGAATGAAGCGCGCGATGAGGCGGGCATTATGCCCTTCGCGAATTGCCGCAATGCGGCGGCAGGCTCTCTGCGTCAGCTCGATCCCCATGTGACGGCGTCAAGGAATCTGGCCTTTTTTGCCTATGCGCTCGGGGACATCGAAGGCATGGAGATCAAAAGTCAGGAGGAACTGCTGAAGAAGCTTTCCGATTTCCACTTTCAGGTGAATCCGAACTATCGGAAATGGAGCTCCATCGAAGGAGTCATCGAAGGGGTGAATGAGTGGGAAGTAAAGCGACATGACCTCGGCTATGATACCGACGGCATGGTCATCAAGGTGAATGATTTCAGCGAGCAGCGTGCGCTGGGAGCGACCGTCAAAGATCCGAAGTGGGCGATGGCTTACAAATATCCGCCGGAAGAAGCCGAGACGCGCATAGAGAAGATCGTCGTCACGATGGGGCGGACAGGCGTGCTGACACCATCGGCTGACCTTACGCCGGTGCATCTTGCGGGGACGACCGTGAAGCGTGCGACGCTGCACAATCTGGACTTCATCCGGGAGAAAGACATCCGTGAGGGAGACTATGTCCTCATCTACAAGGCCGGAGAGATCATTCCGGAGGTCGCAAAGGTCTTGAAGGAAAAGCGAAACGGCACAGAGGTGCCATTCGAAATGCCTGCGGTATGTCCTGTCTGCGGCGGCGCGGTCAGTCGCATCGAAGGCGAAGCGGCTTTCCGCTGCACGAATCCCGAATGCGGCGGTGTCGTCCGTGAGAAGCTCATTCACTTTGCTTCGCGTGATGCGATGAATATCGACGGCATGGGACCATCCGTTGTGGACAGCCTGATCGCCTACCATCTCGTGAATGATCCCTCTGATTTCTATACCCTGAAGCAGGAAGATATCGAAGAGATCGAGCGTATGGGGGAAAAGAGCGCACAGAATCTCATCGCTGCCATCGCGGACAGCAAGGGGCGTGGCCTTGCAAAGCTCCTCTTCGGACTAGGGGTCCGTTTCCTCGGTGAAAAAGGGGCCGAGCTCATCGCGAAGCGCTACCATACCATGAGTGCACTCATGGAGGCTGATGTGAGTGATATACAGGAGACGGAAGGCATCGGCAAAGTCATTGCCGGCAGCCTTTTCGACTATCTTCATGACATGAAGCATCTCATGATCATCGACAAGCTTCGCAATGCCGGCGTCTCGATGGAGGAAATCGAAGAAGAACATACGGGCGGCGCTTTCGAGGGCGAGATGGTCGTACTGACCGGCAAGCTTACCCGCATGGGCCGCCGTGAAGCTTCGGATCTCATCAAGCAGCAGGGCGGTGATATCCAGAGCTCTGTCACGAATAAGACCACGCTTGTCGTTGCCGGAGCGGATGCCGGCAGTAAGTTGGAAAAAGCCAGAGCCAAAGGCATCCCGGTCATCGATGAAGAAGAATTTCTAAAACGAGCCGGACGGTAAAACAAGGGAAACGCTGATTAAATCGCAGAGTCAGATTCTACAAGAATTTTTATACATAGCTTCGTCATAACCTTCCTTAAATAGCTCGCTATTCGCGTCAGGTTATTCCTTGCTATGCATAAAAATTCAAGAGTATAATCTGACAACGATTTAATCAGTGTTTCCCAAGAAATGAGGCAGCACCTTTCCGCGCTCCCCCCTTCCTTTGGAGGTGGCACGGAATAAACGCTGCGCTGTTCATTTACATTTATTTATCTACAAGGAGAACCATCATGAGCAACACGAACAAAAAAGTCAAAGTCCACTACGAAGGTACCTTTAACGACGGCACCAAGTTTGATTCCTCGTATGACAGAGGAGATCCGATCGAATTCCTCTGCGGTGCTGGACAGATGATCAAAGGCTTCGATGAAGCGGTCAAGGATATGGCAGTCGGAGAGATCAAGAATATCCACCTGATGCCGGAGGAAGCCTACGGCATGCCGGATCCGGACAACATCCTGACCATCGAGCAGAAGCAGATGC